>OJIR01000096.1_pt1 | contig 29270 bp, 28 predicted proteins | sample 1595711 | NCBI WGS metagenome assembly OJIR01 (sample SAMN05416846, study PRJEB24817) | seawater metagenome | isolation source: Sea water | place: Canada:Atlantic | collected 2013-07
AAGTTGAGCGGTTTATTAAAGAGGCATGTCCAATGCCTAAGGTGCGAGAAATCGCAGCCAGCGAGAGCCGTTTCGACAGCGCCCTGTGGCAGCAGATAGCAGATCTGGGCTGGTTAGGCTTAACCATTCCCGAAGCACACGGCGGGTTGGGTCTTAAATGGATCGACCTCACTGTGGTACTTGAAGCAGCCGCTGAGGGCTTATGCCCACTGCCCATTGCTTCTCAAGCATTGGCCAGTGCCGCTGTACTAACTTGTGGCAACGACAAGCAAAAGAGCGATTGGCTTCCAGCCATGGCGTCAGGCTCTGCCATTTGCACCATTGGCTTGTACGACGAAGCTAATTGGATTGATCCCAAAGCGATTACCGCCGAAGCCCATGCCAGCGAAGATGGCTACGTGCTGAAAGGCACTAAGCCCTTCGTTAACGACGCCGCTGCCGCAGACTATTTGCTTTTGGCGGTCAATGGACCTGACGGTTTAGCCCTAGCCGCAGTGGCTAAAGACAACGTCAAGATTACCCACCAGCCGACCATGGACACCACCAAGCCAATGGCAAGTGTGAATCTTGACGGCGTGACTATCAGCGCAGACTTCTTGCTACCAATGAGCGAAGAGCAATTGGCATTTTTAACCGACTGCGGCGCGGTTGCGACCACTGCGGAAATGGTCGGTGCTGGCGCAGCCATTTTAGAGATGACCAGCAGCTATGCCAAAGAGCGTATCCAATTTGGCAAGCCTATTGGTCAATACCAAGGCGTGAAACATCGCCTTGCTGATATGTATGTAGATTTAGAGAGCTATCGCTCGCTAAGCTACTATGCGGCGTGGTCTGTAGATGACGATGTTGCAGGGTTGGCAAAAGCTGTGTCTTTGGCAAAAGGTTATGCCTCGGATGCCTTTGCACAAATTGGCATCGACGGCGTGGGTTTACATGGCGCAATCGGCTTCACTGCAGAATACGACGCACAACTTTATTTGAAGAGATCTAAATGGGCTCGCCCAATGTACGGCGACTCCGATTATCACATGGACCGAATCGCAACCTTAGGAGGTTTGTAATGGATTTTGATTACACCGCAAGCGAACAATCATTTCGTGAAGAAGTACGCAGTTTTATCAGCGACAACCTGCCACCCAAGAAAGAGCGCGACAAAAACTTTCTCGCTAACTGGCTAGAAAAAGTGCGCGCCAAAGGTTGGGTTGGCTTTGCTTGGCCAAAAGAATTTGGCGGCAGCGAAGGTGGCCTCATAGAGCAAACCATTTTGCGTGAAGAAATGGCGTTGGCCAAAGCGCCACCACTGGGCACCTCAATGATGGGCCTAGCTTGGGTGGGCCCAGGCATTATGCAATACGGTACCGAAGAGCAAAAACGCAAATTCATCCCTGACATTTTGGACAGTAAAGTCACTTGGTGTACTGGCTATTCTGAGCCTAACCATGGCTCTGATTTGGCCGCTATTCAGTGCAAGGCGGAACTTAAGGGCGATCACTATTTGGTCAATGGACAAAAAATCTGGACCACCGGCGCGCCTTGGTCACAGTGGATTATTTTGCTCACCCGCACAAAATTTGATGTTGAATCTAAGCACGACGGCATTACTTGTTTCTTAGTGCCAATGGATGCGCCAGGCGTGGAAGTTCGCCCCATACAAAATATGGCAGGCGACAAACACTTTGCAGAAATCTTCTTCACCGACGTCCAAGTGCCGGTAGAAAACCGACTTGGCGCTGAAGGCGAAGGTTGGAATGTAACCGTGTCTGCATTGGCTAACGAACGCTCTAGCATTGGTGAGGTGACACAAATGTTTGAGAAACTAGAAAACTTGAAAGAGTTGGTTAAAACCACTAGCAAACAGGGCCAACCTGCCAGCAATGACCCCAAAGTAAGACGTACCATTGCGCGCTTTGAAATGAAAGTTGCAGCCATGAAGTTTAATGGTCTGCGCTACCTGACAAAGCAAATTAAGGGTGAACCGCTGACTTCGGAGACTTCGGTTAATAAGCTGCATCGCGCAAGCTTGGAAATTGAGATAGATGACTTCGCAGTACAGCTAATGGGTCAGGCCGGCTTACAGTTGCGTGGCGGCGAAAGCGCCGTAGATGGAGGCACATGGTCTAAATCAGCTTTGAACTGGCCGAATGTGGTGATTGGTGGTGGTACGCCAAATATTCAACGCAACATTATTGCTGAACGTCTATTAGGTCAGCCTAAAGACTAACAACAAATATTTGTTAGATATCTACTTGGCGCAAATCTGGATTACTCTAGATTTGCGCCCTTGCCCTGCCTGATTAGAACTACCTGCTCTCGGCCCGGCCTCAGTGCCTAAAACCTAGCCTCGGCTCTTAACTCGCAACGCACCGGCCAAAGACTTTTTCCCATGCACTTCAGTGTACTGATCACCCTGCCAAACACGCTCACCGCCCACATAGACACCACCCACGACACCATCTGACCTGTTAACAAGTTGATGGCAGTCGAAGACGTCTCGATATTGGTACTGGACACTGGCCTCACCATCGTACTTTGCCAAGTTGGTTGGATTGAACAGAGCCATATCCGCACGAGCGCCCACTTCTAAGCGCCCAACATCTAAGCCAAAAAATTCTGCGGGCTCTTGAGTCAGTCGACTGACCATGTGACTGAAGACCTCTTCAGAATCTTCCAGGCCAATTTTCAGTGCGCGCAGGTTACCGTCAAAGAATGCCATATTGGTCACATGCGCACCGCTGTCATTGAAGCCCGGCAGAAGTTTGGGGTGTAACAATAACTGTTTGATCACCTCCGGGTCTTTATTTGCCGCCACATAATGCCAGTGCAAGTCACGATCAAAATGATGCAGCAGGGCTAAAAAGAACCCAGCCTCATCTGCAATATTTTTGCCCATGGCCTCAAATGCACGGAGTTCCTCTGCATCTTCAATGATTTCCGCCACACCCAACCAAGCAACATAGCGTTGGTAAATCCAAGCCATAGATTGATCTAACCAGGGCGTCACCACGGACCGATAAATAACCATATCATTAAGGTCGCGGGTGAGAAATTCGTTCTCTATGCGCAAGATCCGACGCAAATGGGCCAGGTTAAAACCACTCTTGCCGCGCATCCACATCTCACGAAAGGCTGCAACGAATTCGGGCTCACTGAGAATGTCACGGCGTTTAGCAACATCTTCGAGTTCCGTTGCAATTAAGCGACGCAACAACGGATCTGCCTCAGCGAGAGGACTCACCGCGCCCTCAGAGTAAATACGGAACGGCGCACTCAACGCCTGCATGCGAAAGTTACCCTGCAAAAAATTGGTATTGAGCATATTCGCAAAAAGTAGCGCACGAGATTTATTCATGCGGTTATTGACGCTATCGATTGCTGCCAATGCGGTGACTTTAAGCGGCTTGCCATAAATTCTGCCACTGCTGAGCATAAACAAGCGCGTGGTCAGCAGACCATCGTCTGTGGCCGGGGTCATTTGCCACACCCGGTCATGCTTACGAAGCACGTCAGTGAGGGCTTTGTATTCTGCAAAACTGGCGTATTGAGTGGGTATGCGTTTTTCGAGATTTGGCTCATTGGCCAAAAAGTGTAACGGCAGGCCATCGGTAGACATCCCCATGTAACCGTCTTCCAATGCTTCTTCTAAAATCCCCGTCATTCGAAGCAACTCTGTGCCCGTGGGTTGACGACTAATACTGTCTTGCAGGCCCATCACCTCAATACGCAGCATAGAATGCGGCAAAAACGGCGCCATGTTTGCCGACAACGGCAGCTCATCTAAGTGCTCTAAGTATTCTCGAGGCGTAGTCCACACAGCTTTATCTGCAGTTTTTGCTAAAACGGTTTTGGGTATATTTTCCACGCGAGCAAAGCAGTCGACTATAGGGTCTTGGCGTTCACTACGCTGAGCCCCGAAAGCCAGACCAATACTGCAATTGCCAACAATGACACTGGTGGTGCCGTGCCGAACTACTTCAGGCAAACCCGGATCTAACTCGGCTTCCAAATCTTCATGAGTATGAATATCTAGCAAGCCCGGAGTCAGCCAAAGGCCGTCTGCGTCATGGATGGATTTTGTTGCACTGGTAGGTAGGCGCCCACCCAAGGCAGCAATTTTGCCATTTTTAACAGCAATATCGCCTTGGCGTCCGGGACGTCCAGAACCATCAAAAACCTTTGCGTTGCGGACAATTAGATCCCACTGCATGGGCGCACCCTCAATTAAAAAGCAAGTTTACGGTCTTACACCGTTTTAAGCTGAACTGTGTACGCGCAAAGTCCAGACTAAAGGTAGACAAGCCAAACTATATGGCACCTTCGTTTGTGACTTTTCACACGTTACTTTTACGCGTTACTTTTACGCGTTACTTCTAGGCGTTACTTTTAGGCGTGATTTGGCTCTTTTACTGGGGCCCCTACTAGACCTCTGACAGAGCGCAAACACAAAAAACTTAGCAGCGTCAACAGCACAAAAACGCTACCACTGACCATAAGCGCACTGCCTACGCCATAAACTTCGGCAACCCAACTGATGGGGAATACACCAAGGGGCATAAGGCCATGTGACATCATATCAATGCTCATGATACGCCCACGCATATTGTCGTCTACAGTCATCTGCAACATGCCGCGATTTAACGACATATTCCAACTGCTGAGCAGCCCTATCAATGCAATCACCAGCATGGCCGCAATGGAACTTTGGGTTAAGCCGAAGAAAGCGGTCAACACACCCCAAGCACCGCAACTCAAAAGTAGCCATAGGCCTTTGCGTTTTAGGTCGCCCATACCCGCCATTAAAATGGAACCAATGATGGCGCCGGCACCCATGGCTGAAATGAGCAAACCCAAGCTGTCCGCATGACCACCCAACACATCTTCGTTAAAGGCTGGCAGCAATGTGTTAAGTGGCATACCAAAGAGAAAAGGCACAATGGACAAAATAATCAGCGCGAAAACCTTGGGGTGTTGGCCCACATAGAGCAGACCTTCGCGCATTTCGTTAAAAGTACCGGTCTTACCTTGCTGGGACGCTAAGCCAGGACGATCTACCCGCAGCACAGTCAGCGCTGACATAAGGTAGAGGGCGGCAATGACCAAATAGACAATGCCCACCCCGTAAGAAGAGGTTTTGTCGCCGCCGGCGAGCCAAGCAATGAGTAGTCCAGCGAAGGCAGGACCAATAATGCGCGATAAATTCCAGCCGGTGGTATTCAGCGCCATAGCCGTGAATATCAATTTTTCTGGAATGAGTTCAGGTACAAAGGCATGGCGAGAGGGCATGGACAACGCCAAAATTGTGCCGTTGAAGAAGCCGAACCAAATAAAATCCCAAAACGTTACAGCTTCAGAAAAGATGATTGCTGCCATGACCAAAGTGGCTAGGCAGTTCAATGATTGCGCACAGACTATAACCTTGCGCTTTGATAAACGGTCTGCCAGCACACCGCCATACAGTGAGAATAAAACCGAAGGCAGCATGAAAGATAAGGTCACCCAGGCCAGGTCCATGGCCGAAGACGTGAGGCTATACACCAACCAACCCCGGGCAATGATCTGCATATTCATGGCAAAAGAAGAACCCAGGCTGCCTACCCACAACCAGCGAAAATTAGGCACTGCCAGTGCACTCAATATGTCTTTGCTGGCCACATCGTTCCCCTATTGAACTAACATCATAGCAGACTGGCACTGGGTCGTTTCATGCAGCATTGCCACTCAGCATTGCCACTGAAAATATTTTCATGCGGGATTTTCATGGTATGAAGTGAATAATGGCGGGACATCAAAAGCTCGGGGGATTAGAATACGCTGACGAGGATGCAATTTTCTTTTCAAAGCTGCAGCATTGAAAGCAATTTGGAAAGCAATTTTTCGCAACCAGCAATCTCTAACAGCATTGAGTTAAACCGAGTTAACAAATGAGTTTATTAAATATTTGGAAGACACTGCGCGAACAGCGCGGCGAGACAATAAGCGTACTGCTGGTCTTGACCGCTTTAGGCGTGATTTCCCACCTAGTCCCTCACAGCGCCGGCCTTTCTACCGTGGGCGCTATAGGCATGATGGCAGCGGCGTTATTACCACGGCACCTCTTGCCGATACCGGTTCTGCTCACGGTGGTTGCCTTTGACCTAATGAACGGCACCTACCAAATTGCCGCCATGGCCTTTGTTTACCTAGCTCACTTAGCCGCTGCCTGGTCACTGACGCCAGTACTCTCCCCCGCAAGGAAGAAAATTTCTGTGCCAACCTTTGGCTGTGCGGCGGTACTCAGCGCGGTGGTTTTTTATATCGTATCTAACGCCACCCCAATAGCACTTGGATTCTACCCAAACACGCTTGAAGGTTGGATGACCTGTTACATGGCCGGCCTACCCTTTTTGCTTAAAGGCATTTTGGCCAACGTCATCTTTGGCGGCATAGGTTTCGCAGGCATCTGGTTAGCGCGCAAAGCCGCAAACGGCGATTTCGCCCGACTACGCAGCAGCTAACACATCTTGTTTGAGGGCAGCAAATGCGCTGTCCTCATTGCCAACTAAAACCCGACAAGGCTAACTTAATAATCTAGGCGATAAGCTACACCTTGAGCCCTGCTTCGGTCCGGCAAATCCTTTTCTGCGTCACCTTTTTCGGCCAAGCCTTGTGCTGCCAAATCTGCCTCTGCAACAATATACCCCGCCGTTGGCGCAGCAAAATGCGTCCCAATAATGAGTACCGGCCGGTCTGAGTATTTCGCTAAAAATAAGTCGCGCGTGGTGGCAGAATTAGCTTTGTTTTCGTCCGCAGTTGAGGACCAATCGGGGTGGGCTATCTGGCATGGGTGATGAATCATGTCGCCGGTAATCACCGCCTCTTCGCCATTTGAGGCGATATGAACACTGACGTGCCCTGGGGTATGTCCAGGTGTCGGCTCCAACTGAATTTCGGCGCAAACCTGATGATTGGACGCCACCAACTTTGCCAAACCCGCAGCAAATATAGGCGCTACAGAGTCCTCTATAACGGGACCATACTCCTGTTCCTCGGTGCGCCAATAAGCCCACTCTTCTTCGGCAAATAAGTAATCTGCATTGGGAAATGTGGGCACCCAAGCACCATCCACTAACCGAGTATTCCAGCCCACATGGTCTACGTGCATGTGAGTGCACAAAACAGCGTCTATTTTCTCAGGGGCAAACCCTGCGGCAATGAAGCGCTGCAGAAAATCTCCTTGCATCATATTCCAGCGCGGATAGCTGCGAGATTTGTCATTCCCAATACAGGTATCAACAACAATTGTGCGACTCGGTGTTTCAATCACTAGGGCATGCATACTCAAAATAATGCGCCCTGTTGCATCAATAAAGGGGGCCAACCAAGGCACGGCTTGCATCCGCTCGGGGGTGGCCTGAGGTAATAAATGCGGCCCAAGGGATGCTGTTGTCAGCTCTACAATTTGCGTTACTGTTACATCGCCAATCTGCCACTTCAACATAATCGCCCCCTCACTGACTATAATTACACAATTTTAATGAGTGACCAGCGTTGCAAATTCCAAGTTTATGGTCAAACATCTTGTGCTTAGAAAAAATCACGAAATATTGGGGAGTTAGCATGAGCGAAGAAATGAATTACGAAGGTATAGGCATCACTATCGACAACTACGTTGCAGTGGTTGAAATTCAGAAGGGCCCCAATAACTTTTTCGATACCCAAATGATTAAAGATTTAGCCGACGCCTTCGAAAAAATGGACGCTAGCAATGACGTTAGAGCCATAGTCTTGTGCTCGGAAGGCAAACACTTTTGTGCCGGCAACAACTTTGGCAGTGCTTCACGCAATGAAGAACGCGCCGACCGCAAGGTTGAAGAAGGCAATCCGCTGTATGCCGCTGCAGTGAGATTATTCGACACCAAAACCCCAGTAATTGGCGCAATACAAGGCGCGGCGGTAGGCGGCGGTTTTGGTCTTGCGGTAATGCCAGACTTTCGCGTGGTTTGCCCAGAAGCACGTTTCACAGCAAACTTTGTGAAATTGGGCTTTCACCCAGGCTTTGGTTTGACGCATACGTTACCGCGCCTCATCGGTCAGCAAAAAGCCAGCATGCTGTTTTTGACAGGGCGCAGAATCAGCGGCCAAGAGGCCTTTGATATTGGCTTAGCTGATGTCATTACAGACAAAGAAAATCTTCGCGCTGAGGCCATTAAGCTAGCTGCCGAGATCGCAGAAAATGCGCCTTTAGCGGTAGTTTCTGTGCGCGCAACCATGCGCCAAGGGATTGCAGAGGCAGTACAAAAACAAACTGACCACGAAGGTTTGGAACAACACCGGTTGCAACAAACCGCTGATCACCGCGAAGGGGTAAAAGCAGTAGGCGAGCGCCGCCCTGGTAACTTTATTGGCGCGTAGCGGCACAAACGCACTCAGCTAACAACTGCGTGCGCTTAGTTAGGCTCGCGCAGAGCCAAACTCAGATTCAGATGAACGCGCCAGTGCCCGTTCATCTAAATCTTCTCTGATCTTTTGGTAGGCCTTTTCGTCGAGCTTAAAGCGGCTAAACAGTATTGCGCCAACAACGTAGCAGACTAACGGAAATAGTCCGTACAGCCCGACCATCACCAACTGCACCTCCATAGTCTGCTCTTGATTAGGCACAAAGCCAGAAAACTCCAAAGCAAAACCCGTCATCAAAAGCATAATGCCCAAGGCACTTTTATAAACAAAATTCCATGCAGCAAAATAAGAGCCCTCTTTACGCTCCCCCGTGACATGCTCGTCGTAGTCAATGACATCACCTTGAACAGAAGGCCCAATGGTGCCGCCACACCCAGCAGCCAGCCCCGCGAACGCAGCCATAATCATAATCAGCCACAAGCGTTCTTCTACCGTGTCGAGGAAGGGCAAAAAGAACATACCGCCAAAGGACACGCCGGTGAGCAACATGCCAAAAATCCATACGCGAATTTTGCCATAGCGCCTCGACAACGGTAGCCACAAGGGCACTGACAAGCTGCTTGGCACCATATATGCCAATATGACAAAGGGCGCCCAAGTTGGCGCGCCTACAACGTAGTGCGTTACATACAATGTTAGGGCGGCAATGGCCGCCGATCCAACGTGTTCAATAAAGGTCACAACGATTAATAACCGCGCATGCGGGTTATGCCAGATATCACGAAAGGCCTTAATCGGGCTGCCTTGCACTCTATTTTGAAATTCTGGTCGCTCGCGTAATTGGGTCACCGCGTAGATCACCAACACACTCATAACCACAACGGCTAACAATGCATAGTCTTCGGCTAAGCCGCGCACATCGCCATTGGGTTTAAACTCTTCGGTAATGAGGAAGTACATAGTCGCAAGAGAGATGATTGAGCCAATGGTATAAAACAAATGACGCATACCAAAAAGGCGGCTGCGCTCATGGTAGTCAGTTGTCAATTCAGCTCCTAGCGCCATATGAGGGACAAAAAACAGCGTCATAGCTGAATAGAAAAATATAATTGCCACTGCCATCCACCAGGTCAATGCGGCGGTATCGAAGGACATAGGGGGCGCAAATACCATGTAGAAGCCTAACGATATGGGCAGGCAGCTGGCTAATATCCAAGTGCGCCGGCGACCCAAGCGGCTGGAAGTTCGGTCGCTAAAATAACCTACTAGCGGATCAGATATCGCGTCCCAAATACGCGACAGGCTATAGATGGCGCCCATCACGCCCGGGGCGATCAACAGCACGTCAGTTGAAAACTTCATAACGTATAAGCTAAGGAGCAAATACATATAGCCGGCGCCTACAGCAGGTGCGCCAAAGGCCAAGGTGGTTGACCACGAAACTTTATTGCTTGGCGCTTTATTACTAGGAATAGAGGATGTCATCTATATTTCTCGCCCTTTATTAGCCCAATAAATCTGAGCTTTAACAACATTGCAAAGACAAGGTAGCCGGCAAAATAGCGCTCCAAGAATGCGAAGAAAATCTAAGCATTCTTGATGGTCAATCCACCATCTACGGGTAGCGCAACACCTGTCATAAAGCTCGCCGAAGGCAAAGCAAAATTCAGCGTGCCATGAGCCACTTCTTCAGGTTCTGCATAACGCTTCAATGCCACACGGCGTCGCGCAAAAACAGCTTTTTGGTCATCCGGAATGGCTTGAGTCATGCCGGTATTTATAGGACCGGGGCAAATACAGTTAACGGTAATACCTTCACCACCCAACTCTACAGCTAGGGAACGAGTTAAGCCGATTACGCCATGTTTCGCTGCGGTATAAGGACTGCCAAACTTAGTGGCACCTAAGCCTTCGGTTGAAGCAATATTGATAATTCTAGGGTTAGTGGACTGCCGCAGATGCGGCAAGGCCGCGCGAATGGTGCGAGTTTGAGCAGTTAATAAAACCGCGAACGTTTTATCCCACGCGTTGTCATAATCCTCACCATCGATGGGGGTGAAAATTGAAATGCCCGCATTGTTGATCAAAATATCTATGCCACCGAAGTGGGCGGCTACTTCGCCTATGACCCCATCAATGGCTGCGCTATCAGATAAATCTAATGTCCAGCCATGGGCGGTTTTGCCCGCCGCTTTGATCTCATCAACCACCGCTGCAAGTCCGTCCTGATTGATATCAAGCGCTGCAACTTTGGCCCCTTGAGCGGCAAATAACTTTGCCGTAGCTGCGCCCATGCCTGAACTTGCACCGGTGACAATGGCCACCATGCCTTCTATTGAGCGACTTAATTCTGTCAACGCCATACTACTGCCTTACCAATACGGAAATTTCTATCTAGTTTTTTTGACTCTAGCTCGTGCCCTTACCTACCAGCAAAAAACCATGCTAGAAAGCTAAGAGCAATGGCCTAAAAGGATGCTACCAGGGGTGTACCTGCACCGGCATGCTGGCATAGCCGCGCACAAAACTGGATTGCACGCGCTCGATATCACCTACCACTTCAATTTTTTTGAAGCGCTTCATAATTTCTTCCCAAAGCACCCGTAACTGCATTTCAGCCAAACGATTGCCCATACAGCGGTGTACACCAAAGCCAAAAGCTAGGTGGTGACGCGCATTAGGTCGGTCTACCCAAAAGCGATCAGGCTGGTCTATGACCTCGCCATCACGGTTGCCTGAGACATACCACATGGCGATTTTGTCGCCCTTTTTCATTTGCTGGCCGCCAAACTCTACATCGCGCAATGCTGTGCGGCGCATGTAGGCCAAAGGCGTCTGCCAGCGAATAATTTCGGAAACCATGTTTGGAATTAGTGAAGTATCAGCACGGAGTTTGTCGTATTCACCGGGATTTTGATTCAGTGCAAGAACACCGCCAGAAATAGAATTTCTAGTGGTGTCATTACCGCCTACGATGAGCAAAATCAGGTTACCCAAAAACTCCATTGACGGCATATTTTGCGTGTCTTTGCCGTGGGCCAGCATAGAGAGTAAATCCGACTTAACTGGCTGCGTGGCTCGCTCGTCTCGAAGTTTGGTGAAATATTCTAGGCATTCAAGAAGGGCCGCTCGGCGCACAGGCTCTGGTGTGGGGCCGCCACCTAACTCGCCGGATGTGGCCATATCTGACCAATAAGTGAGCTTATGCCGTTCAGCAAACGGAAAATCAAATATTGTTGCCAACATTTGCGTAGTCAGCTCTACCGAAACCAGATCAACCCAATTGAAAGTCTCGCCAATAGGCAGCGAATCTAAAATGGTCTCCGCGCGACTTCTAATGGTGCCTTCTAACTTGGCCAAATTCATTGGCGCGACAACCCCTTGAACGGTCTTTCGTTGCGCGTCGTGCTTGGGCGGGTCCATGCCGATGAAATTTGCTGTTTCAAAATCTGCGGGCCGATCGCCCAAAACAATCCCAGAGTCAGAAGAAAAATCTTGGTAATTTTTCTCCATGGCCATGATGTCGTTAAACCGAGTCAGCGACCAATAAGGGCCAAAAAGGCTGTCCTTACAATAATGTACCGGCGCTTCTTTACGCAGCCTGGCAAAATATTCCCAATGCGTATCCGACTGAAATAGGTCGGCTCTACTAACATCGATATCCTCAAGGGGAATATCTGCTATCGATGAATAATCCTGTGCAATTGACTCTGACATGTTGATCTCCTCGTTTTCCTCTCAACCGACAATACACCCTGAAAGAATTTGGTGCGAGTAGCTATCGAGCGCCAAAGTTGGCGGCATTGTCTACGGTTAACCGCTCCTAAAAGCAAATTATCATATAGTTTGCATCGGCTCCTTGACTGCAACCTACTTGTACTTAAAATCCAATGGAAGCCACAAAACCAACAATTAGTGTAACTATTTTTTCTAACGCCTATTCATAACTACTTTTTCAACTATGCCGATAGAACTAAAACACCGCATTGCCCAACCCGCCGACATTCCTGCGATCGTCGACCTTATGCGGCTTTCTATTACAGAAAACATGAAGTCGTTTCTCAATGCTGCGGAAATTGAATCGGCTAAAGAGACTATGGGCATGGACCAGTCTTTGATCGCTGATGGCACCTATATTGTTATTGAAGTGAATCACGAGGGGGACAACCTACTGGTAGGCTGCGGAGGCTGGGGCAAGCGCAAAACCCTTTATGGCGGCGATCATACCGTGGGCCGAGACGATAGCTTAAGCAATCCTAAGACAGACCCTGCACGGATCCGTGCAATGTATACCCACCCAGGCTGGACACGACAAGGCATAGGTAGTTTGTTGTTAGATTTAGGCGAGCAGGCAGCAATCGAAGCCGGCTTTCAAACAATAGAACTTGGCGCTACTTTGGCAGGAGAACCTTTATATTTGGTGCGCGGTTATATTGAAATCAGCAGAGAGACTTCCAAGGGCGCCAATGGATCTGACAATGTGGTTATCAAAATGCGCAAAGCCCTAAACGAGTAAAACCAGCAATTAGCGGCTAAAGAGCTCAGTGCATCCTGCGTGCCTCTTAAGCTAACAACGTGGCAGACTGGATACACAATGACGAATAGACTGTGCAGCGCCACCGCATTGACTTCTAACCAATACGCTTGAAAACAAATTCACACTTAAATTCTCGTTTTAGATCCTAGCAAAGGGTAATCTGGGCACATGAAATCACTCAACTTTGATAACCAGTTCACCGCCCAAATGCCAGCTGACGCCGACACCGGCTCACAGCGTAAACAACTTAAAAACGCTATTTTTGCTAGGGTTAATCCAACCCCGGTCAGCGCACCAACGCTGCTTCACTACTCTAAAGATGCGGCCCAACTGCTGGGCTTAAGCAGCGAAGATTGCGCCAGCGAAGCATTTTTGCAGGTATTTGCTGGGAACGAACAGCTCCAGGGCATGGACGCTCATGCAACCTGCTATGGCGGTCATCAGTTTGGCAATTGGGCAGGGCAGCTAGGCGATGGACGGGCCATCAACCTCGGCGAGGTTGCATTAGGCGACACGCACCTAATGCTGCAATTAAAAGGTGCGGGGCCCACGCCGTTTTCCAGAACCGCCGATGGCTTAGCGGTATTGCGCTCGTCACTTAGAGAGTACCTATGCTCGGAGGCCATGTATTACTTGGGCGTGCCCACAACCCGGGCACTGTCCCTCATCACTACCGGTGAAGATGTGGTGCGAGATATGTTGTACGACGGCAATGCAGCCCCTGAGAAAGGCGCTGTGGTTTGCAGGTTAAGCAGTTCATTTATGCGCTTCGGTCATTTTCAAATGCTCGCTGCGCGCCAGGAGCTAGGCCTTTTAAAAGAGTTCACAGATTTCGTTATTCAAAGAGAGTTTCCACAGTTAGATAATTTAGCGGTGGATGCCAAAGGCACCTATATTGCGTGGTTCGAGCAAGTGTGTAATCGCACTGCTGACCTTATGGCGCACTGGATGCGTGTCGGGTTTGTTCACGGCGTTATGAATACCGACAATATGTCCATCATAGGTGAGACCATCGACTACGGCCCATACGGTTGGCTTGAGGGTTTTGACCCAGACTGGACGCCAAACACTACAGACGCTGGCCAGCGCCGCTATCGTTACGGACAGCAACCTGCCATTGGTCAATGGAATTTGATGCAGTTGGCCAACGCAATACTGCCGTTAATAGGTGACTCTAAACCTTTAGAGGACGCGCTAACCGCCTATGTGACAAGATACGAAGGCGGCTGGCAAAAGACCATGACCGCCAAACTTGGCCTAATCGAGTACGACAAAGGTATTGTTGATCGTCTGCTGACTTTATTGACCATCAGTGAAACCGATATGACACTGTTCTTTCGCGCATTGGCCGATGTTACCGAGGAAACCCAGCAATCCTTCACAGCACTGGAACACTGTTACTACACACCAGAGCTTGTGAATGAGTCCGACAAAACCCAAGTTGAAACTTGGCTGGCGGATTACCTACAGGTGGCCAAGAACCAAGGCCAAAGCGCAGAAGCTAGAGCCGTGTTGATGAACCAAACCAACCCTAAGTATGTATTGCGCAACTACCTTTCCCAGATCGCCATCGATAGTGCGGAGAACGGCGATTACTCCAAAGTGGATGAATTGCTCAGCGCACTGAAAAATCCTTACGACGAACAACCTGAGTACGAGCACCTCGCTGAGAAGAGACCTGAGTGGGCACGCAATAAGGCCGGTTGTTCAATGCTCTCTTGCAGTTCGTAATATGCAGTTCGTAATATGCAGTTCGTAATATGAAGCGCCCTTTACACCAACTTGCGCCAAATTGCGCCAAAAAAGTCTCTGCAAAAGCCCAGCGACACCCTGCTGAAATAAGCCCACGTAAGCGGCGATAACCTGAATTTAAAAAGCCCCGGCGTCTCCGCCGAGGCTTTAGTAAAGGCTCCAATAAAAGCTTCAAAAACCACCTTAGCGGTTAGTTTTGGCGCTAGCCATTATCTAATTGAAAGACCATCCGAGTTTGTACCCCGTACACCCAAGTCGCCTTGCCATCAAATACCTTAGGTTTATATTTGTAGCGCAACACGGCGTCTATCGCTGCCTTACTAAAACCACTAGCCGGTTGAGCATCTATGACTTGTGGATTTTGCACCCGCCCAAGTTGATCCACAGAAAACTCCAACAGCACCCAACCCTGTATGCCTCTTGCTGCCATTCGGCGCGGGTAAGTTGGTGCCACAGAAACTATAGGCAGAATGCCGCCATCGGTCGCACCAATAGTCATTTCATGGCCTGTTGGCGGCGACTCAAACTCTATCGTTACGTCGTGACCAATACCTCGAGGCGATATGGGAATATCAAAGGTCGTCGGAGGCTGAGCTGCCGGCGGAGGTGGCGGCTCAAGCACCGGATCATTGATAATGACTTCACGGTCCTCGACCAATCGAACAAAGGTCAGAGACGCCGCGGCTGTAGGCTCCGTGACTTCTATGTTGGAACCAGAAATCAAAGACTGCATTAGCAAGAACAAAGATGTGGTGACTGCTAAGCCGGTTAGCACCGCCCAACAATAGCGCTTGGTAGACTCACCAAACCCCTCACCAATTAGGAACCCGACGCCCCCAATAAGATTTCGATCTAAAAACATACTCGCCATGACTATTCCCTCTCATTACTGAGCCTCATAACCATTAGAAATGCCACTGTTTAAGTACCCTAATGGTTACTTAGCTGCTTAGACAAATCCAGAAATACGCCGCTTAGAAATATATTCACTGGGAAAAAAGACGAGCGGTGCCTTTTTTCTACTAGTCGGTTAGTACTCTTAGCCGAGAAATATAAACACATCGTATGAGGGGAATTTTTAACAATTCTGTGAGTTAGAGAAAATGTGCATCCCCCTCACCGCGAAAAAAAGCGACAACGCAGTTAGTGAGTAATTAGGCTTACTAATAAAAGCGAGGCTGAATATCGTGATTATTGCAGGGAGTAACATATGAAAACCGTACTCAGTCTGATCTTTATTCTGTCGCTATTTAGCTGCGCCACGCCAGCAAGAGGTCCAGAGTTTGCCGTCACAGAGGCATTCTCTAAAGATAAATCCTCTCTCTATATATACCGCCCAAAACTCTTTTATAACGGCGGCGCCTACTCGGTAATTGACATTGAAAACCAAGCCCTGTCATTGCCTTTAAGAAACGGTGGATTTCCTCACATTATCCTCAATTCAGACAAAGTAGAGCTTGCGGTCATTGAAGGCAAAACTGGGTATTGGGTGATGCTTACATCACTCTTGCTACTCAACCTTGGGAAACCTACTTGCTTCGAATTACACCCATATTGGACAGTTTCAGCCCATTAGTGTCCGCTGGATTTACCCAAGTGAGTATTGCAGGCCACATAGATGCCAAATTGGTAGAACTCAAAGTTTTACCGAGGCGGCCCCGATGGAGAGCAACAACGTATAGATAAGGAAAGTTGGAACCCTTGCGATGCAAATAATCCGCAAAGAAAGTTCATCGTCAAATAGGATTTTTTGCACCCGCCTTAGGGGGTCTAACTAGAAGCTCTGAACCGCAGGTGGGCGAAAAGAAGAAATGAATGGTGGGTCGTCTGGGGTTCGAACCCAGGACCAACGGATTAAAAGTCCGGTGCTCTACCAGCTGAGCTAACGACCCTTAGATTCACGAGCGACGCGCATTGTAGACAGCCATGGACCTAGAGACAAGTATTCAGACGCGATCTTGTGAAAAACATTTAGCAAATTTATATTCCACTGGATCAGCAACTCAAAACTGGTCCTATTTCGACCAAAAACGCCCTAAAATTGTGCCTAAGGTGTAATCTAAATTTGGCGCCTCTGGAAAGTTAACTCCAAATTCCCTGCAACCTAAGCATAGCTTGTTGGGTCATCTACCTCAGCAGTCACAAATCCTTGCTTGCGAATATGGCAGCTATCACACAAACCACAGGCGGCACCCGATGCCTCTGCCGCATAACAGGAGACCGTTAAGCCGTAGTCGACGCCTAACTCCGTACCCACTCGAATAATTTCATCTTTAGTTAGGTCAATTAGCGGCGCGTGTACTGTTAGCTTATTTCCTTCAACTCCAGCCTTTGTGGCTAAATTTGCCATATTCTGGAATGCCTGAATATACTCACCACGACAATCTGGGTAGCCGGAGTAATCCACTGCGTTGACACCCACAAAGATATCCCGAGAATCAAGCACCTCGCTCCAAGCCAACGCTAACGATAGAAAGACGGTATTTCGCGCAGGTACGTAGGTAATGGGAATTTCTTCACTAGGCTGCGTCTGGGCCTGAACACCTTCCGCAAATTCACTCTGTGGCACCGCAATATCATGATCTGTGAGGGCTGAGCCACCAAATTGGCCTAGATCAATTTGTAAAATCCTGTGCTCTTCAACGCCAGCTGCTACAGCAACCTTTTTTGCACCATTAAGCTCAGCGCTACTGCGTTGGCCGTAGTCAAAGGACAGCGCATAACAGCTAAAGCCAGCATCCATTGCCATAGCCAATGTTGTCGCTGAATCTAGCCCACCGGATAACAATACTACGGCCCGTTTTGTCTTCTGATTCATCTTATCTATTCATGTAGAGCAATATGCATAATCGCTCGAAGTTTTGACTAGCGTCCAGGGATGTCGCCCCAGAGCAATTTATGTAATTGAACCTGCATACGCACAGGCAAACGGTCTGCAACAATCCAGTCTGCCAAGTCCCGCGATTCCAATTGATTATGACTTGGAGAGAAGAGCACGTCGGCTACCTGGCTATATAAATCGTACTCATCACAGCGCATCCGCGCCCAATCATAATCAGCCCGATCGCAAACTACGAACTTGATTTGATCATGAGCATTCAGGCAACGCATATTCTCCCAAAGGTTACGCTGCACTTCAGCCGAACCGGGGGTTTTTAAATCAATAACCTTGACCACTCGCGGGTCCACTTCCGCAACACTCAACGCGCCACTGGTCTCTATTGACACGGACAACCCGGCATCGGCTAAGGCAACCATTAGGGGCAACACTCCAGCTTGCGCCAATGGCTCGCCACCGGTCACCGTTACATGGCCCACGCCAAAGTCTTTAACCGTTTTCAGAATATCCGTTTGCTCAATCATCTCGCCGCCGGAAAACGCATAAGCACTGTCACAATACTGGCAGCGCAGCGGACAGCCAGTAAGGCGCACAAACACCGTAGGCCTGCCTACAGTATTGGCTTCACCTTGTAAGGATAGAAAAATTTCAGTAATACGCAGTGCGCTCATGGTATTGGCCGAGAATTGAAAAGGAAGAACATGAAGTTAACTCAGAAACACTAAGATGAAGAAGATAAGACGCTTCGAAAGAACTAGTTCAAAGCTTGGGCGTATTTACTCGCAAGTTTAGCCGCTGAGCTTTGCGGGAACTCAGCCTGCACTTTGTTTAAGTAGGTTTTAGCTTGCTTGTCGTCACCAAGGCCGTGATACAGCACGCCTAGCTTATAAAGTGCCCCAGGCACTTTTTGGTGGTCGGGGTACAGTCGAACAACTTGCACAAAATTCTGCCGAGCTTTTTCGGTTTCAGTCAGGGCTAGGTATAGCTCACCCAACCAATAAAAGGCATTGGGCGTATACTTACCGTTAGGGAAATTAACAATAAGCCCTTCAAAGCCATCGATGGAAGATGAAAATTCTTTTGCGCGCATGAGCTCGATAGCAGCAGTGTACGCTTCACGCTCAGTGGTCCAAGTTTTGTCTGCGACCTGGGAAGGCGTTTCACCTGCAGTTGCATTGCCTTGACCGGCACTCCCCGGAGGCGGCGCTGGACGATTAGAGGCTAGCGCCGCTACTCGACCATCGAGGTCCACATACTGTTCTTTTTGATCTCTACGCAAATTTTCTATTAGGTGCTGCTGCTCTTCTGCTAGGCCCCGAAGCACTTGTACTTCCTGCTGTAGAACCTGCATCTGATAAAACATTTGCGACAGTGAGCCACCTTGCAAAGCACCGCCAGCAACATTTGATCTTTGATTACCAGCATCTACTGGGCCACTTCTGCCCCATAGATCGTCATCTAGGTTGTTATCGAAACCGCCATCTATAGCAACCGGTTCAATTGTTCTAAACCCATTATTTGGCAAGATTCGATCGCTGCTTTGGGGCGCAGGGTTACCACCGCTCAGGGATTCTTCAACCGGAACCGCTGCATAAACAGCCTGGCTAGCTATGCTAGCCAATAAAAGAAAAGTGGCACTGAACGTTACAATGGCAAAGTAACCGCGAGTGGTTTTGGACAACATTACTATATTTGCCATAATCAGCGCCTAGTTACCCCAATAATCGGCTATCTGTACTCAACAACCGCACGTCTATTTTGTGCCCAAGCGCGACTATCGTGTGCTGGATTTTGCGGGCGTTCTTCACCATAGCTAACTACTTCAATTTGTCTTGAACCAACGCCAGCTGAACGTAAGAAACTACTCACCGCTAGTGCTCGACGCTCACCTAAAGCAAGGTTGTACTCTCGAGTGCCGCGTTCATCACAATGTCCCTGAACGACTACGCTGCGACCAGGATTTCTCAGTAAAATTTGCGCATGCACTTCTAAAGTCGCTAAATCACTAGGATTCAAAATTGCTTTGTCGTATTGAAAATAGAATGTTCGAGAAATAGGTTGTCCAGAGCCATCTACCGGTGTGCTGTTGTCAGCAGAAAAATCCGTGACTATTTCTTCTATCACTTCAACTGGCGCTACTACCGCTGGGTTCTGATCTACAGGTTCTTGTTGGTCTACAGGCCCTGTAGCAGTGCTAGAACAGCCAGCTATGAGCAGAGCGGCTAATACTGAAAGTGCTGTGCTGGATAATCGAGATTGTGTTTGCATGATTTGTTCCTCATGTATCGGGTTATTCGGCATGATTCTGAGACCATTTATCAAAATCACCGTTGGCATCAGAAATTATCTCAATGATTAAACGCAATCCGAAGGCTGCATTTGCACTATAAAACTTCTTTCTTAGACCTTCTTTATTAGAATTTCTTTAGTACAACTTCTTTATTACAACTTCTTCATTACAAATTCTTTGTAAATACTTGTTTCGCAATGCTTTAATTCTACACAGGTAAAGAAAGTAGTCTACTCAACACTTCACTTTATCTGTGCGCTGTTGCATTTAGGCTACCGGCCTAACCTTCTTTCTCATTGGCAAGCAGAATATCTGGTAAAAATGGTGACCACGCCGGTTCCCGGACATCTCCAGCAGAGGATGGCAATCTGTACTTCACCCGCCCATCAATGGAAACCACCGCCAAAATGCCTCGACCTTGATCTTGAGTGGCATACATCAACATTGCACCATTAGGTGCTAAAGAGGGCGATTCATCCAAATCTGTCGCGGTTAAGACCAATAAGCTATCCTTTTCCAAATCTTGCCATGCAATATGGAACACACCATTGCGCCTATGGACAAAAACTAGGTGCTTACCATCCGGTAACAACCGGGCCCGGGCATTATAATCGCCGATAAAAGTCAGACGCTGCAAAAAATTGGTTGCTAACTCAACTTGGTAAATTTGTGGCCGCCCGCCTCGATCGGAAGTAAAAACAATAGATTTGCCGTCTGGCGACCAAGCAGGCTCGGTATCAATACTGTGATGTCTGGTAATGCGGCGCAATTTTCTACTGGCAATATTCATTACAAATATTTCAGGATCGCCGCCACGAGAAAGCACCATAGCGAGACTTTTACCGTCTGGAGAAAACACGGGGGAGCTATTAATACCCCTAAAATTGGTCAACCGCTCCCTGTACGGGCCATCAATATCCTGAAGAACAATACTCGGCCTACCAGTCTCAAAGGACACATAAGCAACTTGTTTACCGTCAGGGGACCAACTTGCAGAAAGAATAGGCTCAGAAGATGAATATAAAGTACGTGCTCGCGCACCATCCGCATCCGCTACTTCTAATTGATAACGCGCACTGCTAGAGCCGGCGTCTTTGGCCAGCACATACAAAATCTTGGTAGCAAATGCGCCCTGTACCCCAGTAATTTTTGCATACACCAAATCGGCTATTTTGTGGGCTACATCGCGCCATTGATCGCGGTCTATAGTAAAACTACGAGATTCTAAGCTCTTTTCTCCAGCCACATCATAAAGTTCAAATTCCACAATAACCTTGCCACTGCCAACCACAGGTTGGGCGCGGCCAATCACAAGGTAGGCACTTTTCAATATACGCCAGTCACGAAAAAAAACTGCCTGCTTGGTACTCGGGTAGGAGAGCATATTTTCGCTGGCTAAAGGATCAAACTGCCCACTTCTGGCAAGATCAAATGCGACAATATTTGCAAGGTTAGCCTCATCAGTAAGCGATTCTGGCACTGCAAAAGGTACGATAGAAATTCGTATGGGCTCATCAACACCGCGGTCGATGATAATGGTATCGAGGGAATCGGCAGCTTGAAGGCCTGGCGCTAAGGTCAGCAATAGAAAAACCAACACGAGGTAAGCTCTCAACAAGCGGTCCAACGCCCACGGTTGCACCAATCTTCTTTGCACCAAAATAGAATCTGTCGCATAACTCATGATAATTCCTGCATTGTAGATTTCTGCGCCGCCACCAAACAAACCTTACACCCTTAACTTAACGTAAAAGATCACTAGGTTGGAAAAGAAAGTAAAAGCGCCTGAAATATTTTTCAAATGTTGAATTTTCTGTAGGCACATCGAAGCGCCGGACTTGCCTAATAGCCTGTTCAGCAGACTGGTCAAATGCCGAGTTACCTGAACCCTCAATCAAGGTCACAGAAATAACCTCGCCGGTAGGTATGAGTTCAACAAGCAAAAGGGCCTGCATACCATTGCGCGCACTTGGCGGCCGACTCCAGCTTTTTCGAACCTGCTCGTAAATTGCAGCTCTGAACGATTGGGCCGCTTCGTCGTCCTCAATCTCGTTGAGATTCTGCACTTCCTCATCAATATCCTGCTCAAGATTAGCCTGTGCCAGTTCACCAAGAGCAGCCAAACGTGCTAAGCGCTGCTGCTCTAACCGCGCCTCTTTCGCTTTTTGCTCTGCCTTTTCTACTTTTGCCGCTTTCTCCGCAGCCGCCTTGGCCTCATTCGCCAGATCTGGTTTTTTCGGTGTAGGTTTTTTCACCACTGACGGTTTTGTTGGCATTGGCTTTGGAGTAACTTGTCTTTTCGGCCTAGCTTTGGGCTCTAATATGATCAATTTGGCACTGACCACTTTAGGCGTTATTACTGACGATACTTCAGTATCGGGCGTCCAGCCTTGGTACAAGGCATAACCCAGACCCGCATGGATAACCAATGCAAATAACAAAGGGAGAGTGTATGTCTGAATCAGCCGCACTCTAACTCTCTATAGTTGGCGGGTCTGTAATGAGGCCAACACTTTCTGCACCGGCCTTCTGGAGAACCGTCATCACTCGAACAACCGCGCCATAGTCTAATGTATGATCTGCCTTAATATAGACCGGCACATCAGCCCGAGAACGCAAAATTTTACCCGCCTGCTCTTCAAGGGAAAAAACCGTTACACGCGTACCGTCCTCTTCGTTCTGCGCAACCCCTTGAATGCCGACATTCATAAACAGTGCACCATCTTTGCGCATAGAAACAACCAGCGGGTCCGACTCATTGGTCTCAATTGATTGCGATGGCGCTTGTGGCAAATCAACCTTAACCCCTTGAGTAAGCAAGGGCGCAGTTGCCATAAAAATAACCAATAAAACCAGCATTACGTCTATGTAAGGTACAACGTTAATTTCGGAAATCGGCTTTCTGCGCTGTGCCATAACCTTGGTCCTTACGTTAAGTGTTAGATTGCGCAGGGCGCGCGTGAGCCGCTCTATGCAAAATAGTTGTCACTTCTTCAGCAAAGGCTTCATACCGCTTCATAATTGAGTCTACCTTTGCAGCATAGCGGTTATAGGCAATCACCGCCGGAATAGCGGCAAATAAGCCCATGGCAGTTGCAACCAAAGCCTCAGAAATACCTGGCGCTACAGACGCTAATGTGGCTTGGCTCATATTCGCTAGGGAGCGAAAAGAATTCATAATGCCCCAGACTGTGCCAAACAAACCCACATAGGGGCTAGTTGAGCCAACTGTTGCCAAGAAAGGTAAATGGGTTTCAAGGCGAGCTTCTTCACGATTTAGGGCCACTCGCATAGAACGCTGAACACCCTGCATAATCGCATCGGCATCCATTCCAGCCTGCTCAGACAGTCGCGTATATTCACGAAAACCCGAAACAAATATGGTCTCAATGCCGTTGAGATTTTCTTCGCTAGAAAGCTCACCGTAAAACTCGCGCAGATCAATGCCCGACCAGAAATGTTCCTCCAAAGAATCTACCTCATTCAACGCTCGGCGCAAAAACAACCAACGCTGGAAGATCATCATCCAACTTACAACTGATGCAATGGCCAGCAACAGCATGACAATTTGCACCAGCAAACTTGCGTTTGAGATGAGTTCAAATATGGAAATTTGCTCAGTCAAAAATCTGCTCCTTAATCTAACTCTGGACTATCTTGATGTACTTGCGGACCATGGCTCTGCTCCGGTGGACGCAAGCCGAAGTGCTGATAACTCTTTGATGTGGCTATCCGCCCGCGAGGTGTTCTCATTAAATACCCTTGTTGAATGAGATAGGGTTCAAGAACATCTTCAATGGTACCTCTCTCTTCGCTAATGGCAGCTGCCACTGAATCTAGGCCCACAGGACCACCGGCAAACTTGTCGATAATGGTCATCAACAAGCGTCGGTCCATAGCATCAAAACCTTCTTTATCTACATTGAGTAAATTTAAAGCTTCATCGGCAATGGCTTTCGTCACAGAACCATCTCCGCGCACCTCAGCCACGTCTCTAACCCTTCGCAGCAATCTGTTACTGATGCGCGGGGTGCCGCGGGAGCGTCGAGAAATTTCTATCGCTCCGGCACTTTCTATAGGTAAATTCAATTTCGACGCAGAGCGATTAACAATTTGTGTGAGTTCACTAATACTGTAGAACTCTAGCCGCTGGACAATACCAAACCGATCTCGTAACGGGCTGGTTAACAACCCGGCTCGAGTGGTGGCACCCACTAAGGTAAAGGGTTGTAATTCCAATTTCAGCGAGCGCGCAGCAGGCCCTTCGCCAATCATAATATCTAGCTGAAAGTCTTCCATCGCGGGATAAAGAATTTCTTCAACCAGCGGACTTAAACGGTGAATTTCGTCAATAAAAAGTACGTCACCAGCGTCTAGATTACTCAGCATGGCAGCAAGATCACCGGGCTTTTCTAAAATAGGTCCAGAGGTAGATTTGAACCCAGCGCCCATTTCTCGCGCCAAAATATTGGCTAGGGTGGTCTTTCCTAATCCAGGCGGGCCAAAGATCAACGTATGATCCAGAGACTCGCCACGCTTACGCGCTGCCTCAATAAAAATACTCATCTGCTCTTTCACCGCAGACTGACCGATGTATTCGCTCAATTGGGTAGGTCGTAAAGCACGATCAAAACTCACATCACCACTGTCTTCAACCGGCGATACAAAGCGATCTGGTTCAATAGCCATCCGTTAAGCTCCGCTGCGGGCAAATTGGCGTAATACCCAAGTAACAATTTGTTCAGTGGTCGGATCTTTTTCATCTGCACCGACTTGGGCCGCTTTTTGCTCGAAATCCTTGCGTGCCTGCATAACCGCCTGTTGAGCTTGATGACCCTTGTAACCTAAGGCCAAGAGTGCGTCTTCAGCCTCTTGATAAACAGCGCGGGTGCCAAAGCTGGGCTGAGGCAAATTTGCAGTCGTGGGTAATTGGGGTATCAGTGTGTCAATTCTCGACTTTAACTCCACCATGAGGCGTTCAGCAGTTTTTTTGCCGACACCAGGCACTTTGGTTAAAACGCCCACCTCATTATTTTGCACCGCGTGGCTCAAGGTCGAAGGATCAATAGAGGAAATCAACGCAAGACCCATTTTTGGACCAACGCCATTTATCCGAATATAAGTACGGTAAAGGTCGCGTTCGTTCTTATCGCAAAAACCGAAAAGTAATTGTGCATCTTCGCGCACAACAAAATGTGTATATAAAGTAAGTTCTGCGCCAATAAGTGGCGCCGCGCCAAGCACATTAGAGCTGACCTCGACCTCATAGCCTACGCCACCTACATCGAGTAAAAGTACGTTGCCCTGAATTTCTACAAGAGCGCCTCTAAGTCTGCTGATCAATGAGTTAAACCTTATTGGCCACTAAGAGTGGCAGTATTGACGTGGCACAGCGCAATCGCAAGGGCGTCTGCTGCATCCGCTTGGGGAGTTCCCGGCAATGCCAAAAGTATTTTCACCATATGGGCGACTTGTTCCTTGCTTGCGCGACCGGTACCCACAATGGCTTGCTTGACGCGCCGCGCTGCGTATTCAGACACTGGCAAATTCGCCATAACACCGGCAGCTATGGCAACCCCTCGGGCCTGCCCTAACTTCAGCGCCGATGCTGCATTTTTTGCCATAAAAACTTCTTCAATGGCCATTTCCGACGGCGAGTATTGCTCGATTATTTCAGCAACACCCTGATAGATCATCCCCAGACGACTGGGTAAATCACCGTTTTCGGTATTAATACATCCGCTTGCAACGTAAGTCGCCTTACGCCCACTAATGGCAATGAGCCCATAGCCTGTCAGGCGCGACCCCGGATCTATGCCAAGAATACAATGCTGAACTTCAACCATAGCCTCTCACCTAATGGACGTTTACCTAACCGAGAAACTATCAAGGTAAAAGGTTACCTAACCGTAAGCTTCCTCAGGAAATTCACCATTAGTATAAACTTCCTGCACATCATCAAGGTCTTCAAGAACGTCAATTAATGTCAGAACTTTTTCCGCCATCTCTAAATCGCACTCACTGGTAGTAGATGCCACCATAGTGACTTCAGAATGGTCGGGCTCAAAACCTGCTTGAGTGAGTCCAGTAACCACAGCGTTGAGATTTTCCCAAGGTGTAGTAACACTGATACCACCATCGTCGTCAGTCTCAATATCATCGGCACCAGCCTCAAGGGCAGCTTCCATCAACTGTTCTTCATCAACACCTGGCGCGAAATTAATAATGCCTTGGCGGGTGAACAAATAGGCTACAGATCCATCGGTACCCAGATTGCCACCGTACTTACTAAAAGCGTGGCGCACTTCAGCGACAGTTCTGTTGCGATTATCAGTCATTACTTCAACGAGCACGGCAACACCGCCACTGGCATAACCTTCGTAGACCAATTCTTCTACGTCGTTACCGTCAACACCACCAGCGCCACGCGCAATGGCTCGCTCGATTGTATCTTTAGGCATATTAGCGCCCAAAGATTTGTCTACCGCAGCGCGCAATCGCGGGTTGTCGTCAACAATGCCGCCACCTAAACGGGCAGCTACCGTTATTTCACGGATCAACTTGGTATATAGCTTGCCGCGTTTTTTATCTTGCGCCGCTTTGCGGTGCTTGATATTCGCCCATTTACTATGACCTGCCATTAGTTAATCTCCTCGACACAAAGTTCCCAAATATTTTCTCGATCTTTCGCCCGCTGGCTCGCAACATACCTACAGAGACCTATCAAAAATTAGCTGTCTATAGACGCTCAGCTACGCCGCCTACTGACTTTCGGTGTTAGCCGCAGCCGGAGCGCGTAGGCGAATATGCAGATCTCGCAGTTGTTGCTCTTCCACAGCGCCTGGCGCGTCCATCATCGCACAGGAAGCCGTCTGAGTTTTCGGGAATGCAATAACTTCACGGATAGACTGGCTACCTGTCATTAACATAACCAAACGATCTAAACCCAAGGCGATACCGCCGTGAGGTGGGCACCCGTACTGCAAAGCTTCCAACAAGAAGCCAAATTTCTCTTGGCCTGCTTCGTCCATTTTTAGAACATCAAAAACGGCCTTTTGCATATTCTGATCATGAATTCGCAGCGAACCGCCGCCTAATTCATAGCCATTCAAAACCACATCGTAAGCAGCCGCTTGAGCAGCACCAGGATTATCTAGCAGCTCTTGGGGTGAACATGTTGGTCGTGTGAACGGGTGGTGTTCTGCGCTAAAGGTGCCGTCTCGACCTTCAGCAAACATCGGCCAATCAACAACCCAGCAAGGTTTGAACTCACCGTCTAGTAGTTCTAAGTCTGCGCCTAGTTCGTTGCGTAATGCGCCCATAGCATCGTTGACAACTTTAGCTTGGTCGGCACCAAAGAAGACTAAGTCGCCAGTCTGAGCACCTACGCGCTCAAGCACGGACTGAATCACATCAGCAGGCATAAATTTCAAAATGGGCGACTGTAGACCGTCTGCACCAGCACTCAAATCATTGACCTTCACATAAGCCAAGCCCTTGGCACCATAACGACCAACGAAAGCGGTATATTGATCTATCACCTTACGTGACAGTGTTGCACCACCCGGTGCTCTAAGGGCAACTACTCGCCCCTTGGGGTCATTGGCAGGCCCTTGAAACACTTTAAACTCAACACCGCTCATCAAATCTGCAATATCAACCAAACGCATTGGATTACGCAGATCTGGACGGTCATTGCCAAAATCACGCATAGCTTCGGCCCAGCTAAGGACTGGGAATTCGCCAAGCTCGACACCTAAGACACTTGTGAAGACTTGCTTAAGCAGGCCTTCAGTCATTGCCATGATCTGATCTTGGTTAGTAAAAGAAGCTTCTATATCTATCTGGGTAAATTCAGGCTGTCGGTCAGCACGCAAATCTTCATCGCGGTAACACCGAGCGATTTGATAATACTTATCCATACCCGCCATCATCAGCAGCTGCTTGTACACCTGAGGTGATTGGGGCAATGCAAAAAATTCACCTGGGTGAGTTCTGCTGGGCACCAAATAATCTCGTGCACCTTCTGGGGTTGCTCGAGAAAGCGTTGGCGTTTCAATATCCCAAAAGCCTTGCTCTTCTAAAAAATTTCTTACTTGGCTGGTGATCTTGGCCCGAGTTTGCATACGTTGCTGCATTTCAGGGCGGCGCAGATCTAAATAGCGATAGCGCAGTCGAACATCTTCGCCGGCTTCGGAATGTTCATCCAATTGAAAGGGGGGCGTCTTGGCTGCATTCAACACAGTCAGTTCCAGACCGAGCACTTCAATTTCGCCAGTAGGCATATCGGCATTAACCGTACCTTCTGGGCGAGGTCTTACCCTGCCCTTAGCTTGAAGCACAAATTCATTACGCACAGAGTCCGCTGCTGCGAAACTCTTTTGGGTATCAGGGTCAAAAACCACCTGCAATATACCAGTACGGTCTCGGACATCTAAAAAGATCACCCCACCATGATCACGGCGACGATGCACCCAACCATAAATTTCAACTTCCTCACCCACATCGCTTGAGCGAATATCACCACAGTAGTGACTGCGCATGGCCATCCCTTTTTGTTTGTACTAATTAAAACTAAGACTAAAAGTCTAAGTTGATGTCTTTCGCCGCACCGGCGTGACCTTCATAAGCTTTCGCTAAGAGCTTGAAAGTTGACTCTAGGAGTCGTCCCCAGAGGAGCTAGATTCAGATCCAGCCACATTTTTCTTTTTTCCAGACTTAAAATCGGTTTCGTACCAGCCATCGCCTTTAAGGCGAAAACCAGCAGCGGAAATTATTTTTCTAAGACTGTCCTTTTTGCATTCGGGACAATTCACTAAGGGCTCTTCACTGAGTTTTTGAACCACTTCTAACTGGTGATCACAGTCCGCACATCGATATTCATAAATCGGCATAAAATGTTCTTCTAGGTAAAACTTTGAACGAGCGGCGCATGATCGTAAAAAAAGCAGTAAAAATACAGTGATTTTGCTTACTTTTTCTTGCGGCACCGTATTTGATCAGCTATAACAGCGCCTTCAGACGTTAGAGTCTGTACGATGGTGAACTAAGTGTAACCATAGACCACATTACAAGCGCCAACTTTAACGCGAAAACCATTTAATAGATGTTCTTTAAATGGAGTTAGCAAGATCTATAATGCCCATTGGGTTTGACTACAAATGTAGAATACGCATTGCCATTGAAGTTAGATTGAGGTTAAAGATTGTTATGTTGTTAGAGCAACACTTGTATGTAGCAAGTTACACGAAGGTTAAAAGCCGGGTTAAAGATTGAGTTTTATAATAGAGGTTGCGACCGCCTTCAATTTTAATTGATAGGTTATCTAAGCAAAGTGCTAGCTAACCTATTAATATGTAAGTTGAATGGTAAACGCTCACCAATTTGAAATTAAAGGACCAGCATATGGCTACTAAGAAAAAAGCACCTGCGAAGAAAGCACCTGTCTCTTATACACATCTCCGAGCCCACGAGACGGA
>OJIR01000097.1_pt1 | contig 29250 bp, 24 predicted proteins | sample 1595711 | NCBI WGS metagenome assembly OJIR01 (sample SAMN05416846, study PRJEB24817) | seawater metagenome | isolation source: Sea water | place: Canada:Atlantic | collected 2013-07
TAGGTTTTATCTGAATCCAACGAGAACACCATTAAAAAGTAACTAGAACTTTACTGTATTCTTGTCACTAGCGAGGGTCGTCTAATTGCACAAAGCTATCTTTAAAATACTACTTCTGTTTACACCTTTGGTCAGTTATTTAATCGCCAGTTATCTCGGCATAGCCTTTACCGGTAAAGCCTCCTGTTGCGTTAACTCTACCTTCCCAATAGGGAATAGTTAATTTATTACGTGAATCTTTAGTGATACTTTCAATTATAATGGCTGGGGTATTAGGTAACTCAACTTGCCACTTACTTGGATAGTCGTGGTTATCAATTGTTAACGTCTCAACGACAGTGAGCTTAATACTATCTTTCGAAATATCAGTTGCGGTACCATCGTGCGCTATACGCGTACCACGACAATAATCATAATTAGTTCCATTACCGAGCTCGTTATTGTCTCTGCTGCTTTGTTCTACTTTTGGTTCAGCTATTGGATCCGTTCTGTTTTTGTTACCTCGAATACAAAACAGCATTAGTCCTTTTGAATCTGATTCTTCTGCTTTATCTGATTGCGAGTCGACTAGGCTGAACCAGTCCCAACCGAGTTGATTCTTATCGAGTAAACTGGCGGACCATTCTCTGTCATACCAGGCATTACCCGTTACTTTATAGGTTTGTCCGGCAAACGTTAGACTACCTTTTACCTTTAGAAAGGGATAACTAAAGTAATAAGACGCATGGCCACTTTGCGTTTTTTGGCTGTATCCGTTGTCGCCATGCAATATCATTGGGCTGTCGCTTAGTGCTAACGCTACTTGGTAATTTTCATGTGCAGCCGTAAGGTTAAGTGGTAAAAAATTTTCATTGATACTACTCAATTGCCAATTATCAATGGCTGCATTAAACGGCGAGCTAGTTACCTTGGCTTGACCTGCTCGTGAAAAGCGTTCAAAGGCAACATGCTCTTGGTTATGCTGCATAGCAAAGTGGGCGAAATATAGATTGTTATCCCACCATGTAGATTCTATGTTACTCGGCATTAAGGTGCGAAAGAGTGTCCATTGAACACCAAAGGTTTCACCGCTTTCACTTTGCAAATTAGCCGTTAAATACCACCATTCAATACCTTGCTCGGCATGAATACCATGATCCTTGGGAAAGACTAATTCAGTTCCTCTTGTTACTGACTCACCATTGGCCATTTGCAACGCAGACGATGCCTGATTTTTCTCCACAGGCCCACAAGCCGCCAGTAAAAAAGCAAAGCACACTAAAGCAAATCGGGTAACTATTAATCTTGTTATTCTCATTTTCACTACCTGAATTTTCATCACAAGGTTATAGTTCCTTCGCTTCTAAACTGGTTAATTTACGTATCGGTAAATAAGCACACAATACGGATACAACAACCAGTGTTAAACACATGATGAGTAAACTGGTTAAATCTAAACTAAAGTGAATGGTCCAGCCAAACGCGATAGGCATGACAAACTTTAATAAAGCAAAGCCAAGGGCAAAACCCAACGGAATAGCGAATAGTGCGGTAAATAATACTATGCCTCCGGTTTGAAGTAACTTCATGGTTAATAATTGCTGCTGAGTCACCCCTAAGTTGCGTAATATAGTTAATTGTTTTAATTGATTAACACTTAAGCTGAGTAGGCTGGTACACAGACTTAATAAGGCAATAGCGAGAATAAAACCATTTAACGCTTTGGTAACAACAAACGTATCGTCAAATAAGGCATTGGCTATTTGTTTAAAGCGTTTGTTAGGTAAAATGAGTGTACTGTCTTGATTGAACTCGTTCACTAAACGCTCGCTAAATGCAGCAACTGTGGTGCTATTATTTAAGCGAATTGAATAACCAATAAATTCGGTGTTTAGCGCTGCTGATTTTTGTCGTTTTTCCAAGGTAAGAAACGACATACTTGGGTTGCCATAATCATAAAAGAAGCCGGTTATACGGCAATTAAAGTGCGTTGAGTTTTGCGTAAACACCGCGACATCCCCTAAAGAAAAGCCAAATTTGATGCTACTTTGTTCATTAGCCAAACAACCTTTATCCATGAAGTTTTCATAACTAATGGGTAAACCTGATGTCAGTGATATTTGCTGATAATGCTCAAAGTTTTTACCAAAACTTGAAAGCTTGGCAGGTACCTTATTTACCTTGCCTTCGCTTTTCATATAGATGCTTAGCTGTGCAACGTCAGGCAAGTTACTAAGTGTTTTTCTTAGGTTGTCATCGAGTTTATCTGAGCGCAAATAAATATCAGCACTCAGTTGTTTTTCAAGGTGTGCATTTAACGTAGTACTAAAGCTTTTCACCATAATTTGCATGCCTATGGCACTGCCAAGGGCAACCAGAATCGCAATAATGGCAATGTGCAGATCTTTTATGTGGAATCGCGTGTCGGCATGTAACCATTGGGCTAATGGGTTAGACAGTGTAAAAGGTAATGCCACCAAACCCGATAGCGCTTTAGGCACCAGTAAAATAAACAAGACCAACAAGGTAAAGCACAGCAGTAACGCTTGGTATTCGTTCGTTGCGTAATTAAGTAACCAAACTAACCCTACTGTTGTACTCGCTAATAAGGTGTAGAACATCAATTGGCCTTTACGAGCAACTTGCTTTGCCTGTGTTAACAATATTACCGCTAAGGCAGAGATATTAAGTACAAAACCCAATAAAACATTAGTCCACTGCCAATGGATAACAAGGGCTTTATCTAGTTGATATAGGCCGATTAATGTACGATTTACATCAAGCACTAATCCATTAGCAATAAAGTAGCCGCCTAATGTTCCTAGCAGGGCAGTAAAAATACTGACCATAATCAATTCGATACTAAGGCTAAACTGAATACTTAGCTTGGTACAACCCAAGAGTTGCATTTGCTTTATCAATTTCTGCCGAGCTGTTAGGGTAAGTTTTATCGCGTTAAAACTTAAAAAGGCGGCAACAATATAACCAAGCATGGCAAGAGCAGTAAGGTTAAAAAAGAACGCTTGTGACAGTACATCAAACGACTGTTGTTCGGCATCAATTAGCTGTGCTTGCCCAGCAATTATCTGTTTTATTTGAACTACTTGTTGCTTAGTAACATGCGATAGCTCAATAAAACTTAAACGGCCTTTAGCCGCTAATAAATAATCTGCATGAGCAATATCGGTAATGGCCCAAAGTCCAATATCATCCATTAAACTGATATCAGGTTGATCTTGACCGCTTTGCAGAACAAATGCTGCTTGGTTTCCTGTTTTCGTTTGCAGTCGACCAGCAAATTGTGAGTCGACTAACAAGGTAGACAAGGAAAATCGCATGGGTGTTTCATTAGTTTTTTCATTAACTTGTTGGTATTGCGAATTATTTTTCTGTAAATTATTCAACCATAACAGGGTGTCTACACCTTGAATTGCCAGCGTCTGGCCATCACTGGTTTTTAATCGTCCACGTAAGACAGGCTGGGCACTGATAAAACCTTGTTGTCGTAATCTTATCCAAAGATTACCATCGATAGTTTGCTTTCCGGTGAGTGGTTTAATTAAATGCGTAACGGGATTATTGATTAGCGCAGAAGAATGTTGATAACGTGTTTTTGCTTCTTGATTAAGCCCTGAAATAGCAGTTAATAGTGCGCTACCTAAACTAAACCCTAAAATAAACAATGCCATCAACCACGGATGTCGGCGATAAAACGCGATATGAGTGGTTAATATAAGCTTTATTTCATTTGTAGAATTAGTCAAAATGGCCATCTCTTAGCACGTTCACATGATCGAAATAATCAGTTAATTGATGACTATGGGTCACCATGACTAAGTTGATCTGTCGTTCACGGCATAACTCGGTAAGTAGTTTAACCACTTGGTGCGAACGTTTTTGATCTAAGTTACCTGTCGGTTCATCGGCAAAAATGATTTGAGGTTTATTGATTAAGGCTCTGGCGATACCGACTCTTTGTTGTTCACCACCAGACAATTGATGAGGCAGGGCATTTAGCTTATTTTGTAACCCTAACGCGTTGACTAGAGGGTCAAATTCACTCGCAGTTTGCCCTGGAAAGTTTAGTTTATGTTGGAATAAAATATTTTGTTTTACGGTGAGGCAATCAAGCAATTGATAATGCTGAAATATAAGCCCAATTTTACGACGATAAAGTGCGAGTTCTCGCTCATTTAACAATGATAATTCTTGGTTGTTAACACTGACTGAGCCACTATCTGCTTGCAATAGACCGGCTAGAATGTGTAAAAAAGTGGTTTTTCCTGAGCCACTATCACCAAGCAATGCAAGGTGCTGCGCTGCAGGTATAGACAAATTTAGCTTATTTAAAATGCTTTGTTTGTTATCGCCATCATTACGAATGAAACATAAATCTTTTACTTCAATCACGGTAACTCCTTGTTAGCCTATGGTATTTTAACGGTTATCGCAGTTAAAGGAAATAAGAATACGATATGACAACCTGCTTATATAATGCTGTGTTCGGTACTGTGTTAGATAATGTGTTTGATCCTTCGATAAAACGCGATGTAAGGGGCAGACTGAACGAGCAGGGTTACTTGTATTTATGTAATATCTTCTTAGGAATATGGCAATAATCATTGGGAAAGCGAGTTAACCTTTCTTGGTGCTCCTCATCGCTTTTTACATAATTGAGTAATGGCAAAATTTCCACAACAACTTTATCTGCATCTCCGCGGCTAGCAATATACTCACTAGCGATTTTGAGGTGACTGCTTTGTTTACTGTATACGCCAGTTCGGTATTTCTTACCAACGTCCTCGCCTTGCTTGTTGATGCTGTAAGGGTCAATAATTTCAAAAAAATAACCTATCAGCTCAATAACATTAACTGCGTTTGGGAAAAAGCTTACTTTTACGCACTCAGCATAACCATCATAATTTGTCTTGGTTGTATCGGTTAAACCATTAGCTCGACCTGCTTGTGTTGCAAAAACGCCCGGTAGGTGTTTAATAAATTCCTGCACACCCCAAAGGCAGCCCCCAGCAAAATAAATAACTTCTCGTTCTTGGTCGTCATTTTTATTACGTTGTATTTTCATAGTTGGTCTTAATAAAACCTATTGATTGTTGGAATTCCGAATAAAGCATGATTATTCTGTTTGTTATATGCTCAGTTGTAAATCAATTATTAATTGAGAATAGTTATCATGTGTAATATTTTGTTTCGCTAAGATATAATCTTGATTAACCTAACGATTACTAACTTCAACTGAACCTCATCCAATTTACGATAATTTCGTGAAATTGTTCCAATATTTTAAATCCGACTGTATTAGAGTAGAAATGACTCTTTCTGCTAGCTAGTTGTGTGATTTATTGGTTGAGTGAAATTATCGTTTTTACAAAGACATAAAACAATGTAAATAGAGAACATTAACATGATTAGAGTAGTACAAGTTGCTTTTCCAGCGTTGTTATTTAGCTTATCGCCTTTTGCAACGGCATCTGACGATATTCAGGCCGTAAGTGATGAAGTAAAAAATAAAGTGAGTAATGACATTGAGAAAATTACCGTTGAGAGCTCAACTACAGCGAATACTAAACCGGTAGGAACCTTTAGTTCGCCCGTTTCTAATCTTGAATATGACCCACGCGTTGACCTACAGTCTCGCAATATGGCTGAAGCACAAGCCGATGTAACTATTCGTGGTGGTATTTTCGAAAACACTGGCTTTAGAATTGGCAGCGCGACGTTACTTGATCCGCAAACCGGCCATTACTTTGCAGAAATTCCTATTGCTCAGGAAATGTTAAGTAACGCTAATGTACTAACGGGTGCAGATAATGCGCTGCTCGGTGTTAATAGCTCAGTAGGTACGGTTTCCCGCAACTGGACACCAATAAAAACGGCAGGTAGCGCTTCAATTGGTGTAGGTAATAACAACTTTAATTTACAACGAATACACAGTGGTGTGAGCATGGCACTGGGTGATTCTACCGATTGGACACTTGGTTTAGAAGGTGAATTTTCTCGCTCTGAAAGTGATGGAACAATAGAAAATGGCGATCATGATTTTCAACGTGCTTCAGGTCGAATTCAATTAGTGGGACCATCATCACAGACCGATCTGTTTTTTGGATCTCAAGACAAATTCTTTGGCTGGCCAAATATGTACACGCCATTTAATGTCAATGAAACTGAAGATCTTGAAACACAACTATTGATACTTAATCATAAACAGGAATATGCGCAAGACAGCACTTTTGAAATTTCCACTTACTATCGTAATAACAAAGACCATTATGTTTTTTCTCGTGAGAACCCTGATGTATTTCAAGCTTTTCACGAAACTGATGTTAAATCGATAGCCTTATCCGGTCGCCATGCCCAAACAGCGTCATTTGCACTAAATTATTCAACACAGTTTATCGCAGATAATATTAAATCAACCACGTTAGAAAATAACTTTACCTCGCGTCATTATTACAAGGTCAGTGTATTACCTGAATACCGAATGGGTCTCCAAAATGATCAAGAGTTAACTTTCCGTCTCGGTGCAGCTTTTGACGATACTAATCGCGACGATTCACAAGTATCACTGATTGGTGATATTACCTGGGAAACTGTAAATGCTGACGATACTTCTCAAACGATTTATCTTTCTTATTCAGAAGCCAGTCAAGTAGCAGGGTATACGGCTATAGGTGGTAGTGACACCGGTGGTTTATTTAGAAGTAATTATAATCTTGAGCGAGAAATCACTAAAAATATGGAGTTAGGTTTGGCATTAGACCGCGAAACTTGGCGTCTCGATTCGGCAATTTTTTATCGACAAGATAATGATTTAACCGATTGGACTTATAGCTTAAATTCAACGTCGGCCCGTTCTGCAAACCCTGTTGATATAGATACACTCGGTTTAGAACTACTGGTAACTAAACGTTTCGACAGCGCAGAAATCATCACTAGCTATACCTTCCTTGAAAAATCAGAAGATTATGGCGCTGCAGATATTGATGCTAGCTTTTATGCATTGAATTTCCCTGATCATCGAGTAACATTAGGTGTTATTTGGCATCCGACTGACATTATCGAAGTACGTGTTGATAATGAATGGCGTAAACAAGAAGAAAACACGCTACGAAACGGTGACGATGATGCTTTATTCACCCATCTTTCATTAAAGATTTCTCCTGCCCAGGTTAAAGGTCTTGATATTGTGCTTGCAGCAGACAATCTTTGGGATGAATCTTTTGAAGAGATACCGGGTACGCCGGGTCGTGGTGAGCAATACACTATCAGTGCTACTTACAACTGGTAGCATTGTATAAGTACTGTATAAGCATTTGCATAGGCCCCAGCTTCTTGGCTGGGGTTAAATTAATACCAATTTGATTAAGTTAGTTCCCAAAGTTCAGTGAGAATAAAAAACCAAAAACAAGGCGCTTGATTGAGTAATAGCAGGCTATTGCGATTGAAAGCAACGCAGTTATTGGGTTTTTAGACCACTCGAAAATGGGACGTTATTTGATCAGATTGGTATAACAGTAATTATTCGAGATTTTTAATGATTTATCTAACGATCACTACGCTGATTTGGGCTTTTTCCTTTGGTCTGATTGGCAGCGCACTCAAAGGTCTTGACCCACTTCAAATAGCAGATACTCGGCTGTTACTTGCGTTGATTGCTTTTCTTCCCTTTATGAAACTCGGTAATACTAACGGGAAAGAAAAATGGCAGTTGATACTGCTTGGTGCACTTCAATACGGTGTAATGTATACCTGTTATCTTTCCGCTTTTCGTTATCTACCATCACACCTGGTTGCGCTATTTAGCGTACTTACGCCACTGTATATCGTTATTATCAACGATCTTAGACAACGTAGTTTTACCCCTTGGTATTTGGTGGCCACAGTACTGTCTGTTTTTGGTGCTGCAATTATCAAAATGGGCAATATAGACTCAAACGAAATTTGGCTAGGATTTGGTTTGATGCAAATAGCTAATCTGGCCTTTGCTTTTGGGCAAGTTTATTATCGTGATTGGAAGAGAAGTCGAACGCATATTACTGATAGTTCTATATTTGGCTTTTTATACCTAGGTGCAGCCATTTTTACTACCATAGCAACGCTATTAGTTTCACAGGAAACCCCCATCCCATTAGATGCAACACCAACGCAGTGGTTTGTTTTAGTTTATATGGGCTTTATTGCCTCAGGACTTTGTTTTTTCTTTTGGAATAAAGGCGGAACTCAAACAAGTGTTGGTGTATTAGCAACGTTTAATAATGCGGTTGTGCCATTAGCTATGTTCGCCTCTTTGTTTATTTTTGGTGAAGCGAAAGGCGGCACACCAGAAGAATTAGTCAGGCTTGCCATTGGCTCACTGTTGATAGTGTCAGCATTGTTAATAGCAAAACGAAAATAATGTGCTAATCTCCCTTGCTTTTTATTCGTGTAGAATCACACCGACAACCAAAGTTTAATAGATCACCTCGAGTAAATTGCCATACTGGCTCCAGTATGGCTTAACCAATAGCTCCTTTCTCAACAAACACCATCCACCTGTCTAAAGCCTTTTTATTCGATTTGTACAAAATAAAATCAACCTCAAACCCTTACTCTAACTGACCAGATAGAGTGTTTTCTTAAATATGTCTATTTAATATGCACTTAGTAGTTGACTATTTGGTCAATAATTACAACAATCTTACCGTTAAATAACAAAACTGTAACATTAATCGTTCAGAATCAAGTTGAAGTTTTAACCAATAGAAGTACTTTTTTAACGTAAATTCATTGAAAATTTGGAGAAATTAAATGAAAACTCGTAAGGTAGTGCCAAGTCTATTTTTTGGCAAAAATAAATTAAAATTAAACTCGATTGCACTTTGTGTTGCTTCAAGCTTTGTTAGCAATAGTGCTTTAAGTACCGAAACACTATGGTCTGAAGACTTTGCTGACCCAGCACTAAACAATAAAGGGGCTATTTTTGAAACAATCAATATGGACGGTGTTACTCGCTGGTCTATCGATGTTAGTAATGCACAACTAACGGCAACAAGTGATTGGTTTAAAGTTACCAATAATAAAATTGAAGCGAGAGATGTCGATGGCCAGGTGGATTGGTTGTCAGAGATTATTGATATTCAGGGTAAAAATGATCTTAATATATCTGTGCTTGCAGAAGAAAGTGGCACCCTTGAATCAGCCGATTTTTTTGATCTTTCCTATTCAATAGACGGTGCGCCTTTTGTTAAGGTAGAAAACTGGCAAGGGAAAGGCAGCAGTAGTCACACCTTGATTGATGATTTTACCTCTGCCACGATTACACAAAGCATTGCAGAAGGAAGTACACTTCAAATAAAAGCTTCTATGGCAAACAACTCAGGCTCTGAATACATTCGCTTGGATAACGTACTCGTTACTTCTGGTATTGAAGATGGAGGAGGCGATGGTGGTCAAGGCCCAATCATTGATGCTTGTTTTAATTGCCCAGACTTAAGTCCGATAGAAGATGCTGCAGAATTTGATGATGCCACCTACTATGCAGCTGTATTTAACGCCATTGATTCGGTTCAAAGCACTGAAGTTATTAAAACTAATATCAATGAAGTCATTTCGGCAAATCATAAACAATTAACCTATTCAGAAGCATGGACAGCATTAACTGTCACCGATGAAGATCCGTTAAACCCTGACAATGTCATTTTATTTTATCGTGGTATTTCAAAAGCTAAAAATTCCAACGGCAGTGGCTCACAATCAACCAACCCTGATAATTGGAACCGTGAACATGTTTGGGCGAAAAGCCATGGTTTCCCAAGCTCTAGCGCCATGGCATATTCAGATATTCATCATTTAAGACCTACTGATATATCCGTGAACTCTTCAAGAGGTAACTTAGATTTTGATAATAGTGATGCCCCTTTACCAGAATCCCCTGAAAACCGCGTAGATGGAAATTCTTTTGAACCAAGAGATGCGGTAAAAGGTGATGTTGCCCGTATCGTCTTATATATGGATACCCGTTATGCCGGTTTAGACTCTGTAACACCGGACCTGCAAGTTGTTGATACCTTAACCTCGGGCGGAGAAGCCAAATTAGGTAAGTTATGTGCCTTGTTGGCATGGAGTGAAGCAGATCCTGTCGATGAATTTGAAATTAATCGAAATAATAAAATTTATGAATTTCAAGGAAATCGTAACCCATTTATTGATCACCCGGAGTGGATTTCAACACTTTACAGTGCGTCATGTTCAGATGTTGATCCGGTCGACCCAGTTGACCCAGTAGATCCTCCAACACCAGGGGCTGATTTATTTTTCTCTGAATACGTTGAAGGTTCAAGCTTTAATAAAGCAATAGAGATTTATAACCCAACCGATAGTACGGTTTCATTAGAGGACTATCAATTTAAGCTTTATTCAAATGGTAGTGTCACTGCTACTGGTACTTATACATTAACGGGTGAACTACTTGCCAATGAAGTGGTGGTACTTGGCTCGAGTCAAATTGCAGATGATAGTGCGCTTGTACCATTTATTGACCACTTTGTCGGTGCTGTTAATTTCAATGGTGATGATTATGTAGAGCTAGTTCATGGCGATACAATTATCGATAATATTGGCACTTATGGTGTGAGAGAAAATTGGGGTAAAGATACTTCATTAGTACGCTTAGCATCAGTTACATCAGGTGATAGCGACCGAACAGATGAATTCATCAAAGCAGACCAGTGGCAATCAAACCCTAAAGATACGTTTGAAAATTTAGGCTCACATTTAGCTGATACGTCTCCCACTGATCCTGGTACAGGTGAAGATCCTGTCATTGGCATGTGTGATGATGATGCAGATAAAATCAATATAATTCAGGGAGCTAGCAATGAATCTCCCCTTATTGGAGAGATTAAAGTTATTGAGGGGACTGTTACAGCAACAGTGCCGAGCTTGAAAGGCTATTTTGTCCAAGAAGAAGCAGACGATACCGACACTGATGTGATGACCTCAGAAGCGGTTTTTGTTTATTTCAATGATATTGCTAACTTCCCAGCAGTAGGCAATAAAGTGAGAATAAACGGCACAATAAAAGAGAGTTTTGGTCGTACTCAATTGACGGCTACAACAGATTTTGTAGATTGTGGTGTTGGTGAACTAATTCAGCCAACAATGGTGTCTTTACCAGTTTCAAGTATTGATTACTGGGAAACTATCGAAGGCATGTCAGTTAGCTTTAACGACTCTTTGAAAGTTAGTGATACTTATAATCTGGCTCGTTTTGGTCAGCTAACATTGTCTAGTGGACGCTTGATATTACCTACGAATATTTATAACGCAGGTAGCCAGCAAGCACTTGATTTAGCGGATAAAAATAGCCGAAATAGAATCACATTAGATGATATGAACAACGCGCAAAACCCTGATAATGTGCCATTTCCTGCACCAGGGTTGAGCCATCAAAATACCTTACGTTTGGGCGATTCTGTTACGGGTTTAACCGGTGTGATTGATTATAGTTTCAATGCATATCGTGTTTTACCAACAACAACGCCACAATTTACTGCAACTAACGCACGAACGTCACAACCTGAACTCGATGAAAGTGGCTCGTTAAAAGTAGCAAGTTTTAATGTTTTAAATTACTTCAACGGAGACGGTGCTGGTCAAGGTTTCCCTACTGCGCGCGGTGCAGATACGTTTGAAGAATTTACCCGTCAAAGCAGTAAAATTGTCTCTGCGCTTAAAGAAATTAATGCAGATATTATTGGTCTGATGGAGTTAGAAAACGATGGTTTTGGCAGTGATTCAGCAATTGCAGATCTTGTTAGCCAGTTAAATGTACAAGTTGGAGAGGGTACATATAACTACGTTAGTCTTGACCAAGCAGGTGTTGGAGGCGATGCAATATCAGTAGGCATTATTTATAAACCCGCTACCGTCGCACTGGTAGGCAATGCGGTTACGACAAATCAAAGTCCTTTTGATTTTGGTAATCGTCAACCACTAGTGCAAACGTTTAAAGAAATTGCGTCAAATGAAGAGCTAACCATTGCGGTTAATCACTTCAAATCTAAAGGCAGTTGTGGCAGCGCTTCTGGCAATAACCTTGATCAAGGAGACGGTCAAGGGTGTTGGAATGAGTTGAGAACCCAAGCAGCCAATGGCTTAATTTCTTGGTTAAACACACAACCTACGGGCACTAGCGATGATGATTTCTTAATTATTGGTGATTTGAATGCCTACGGTAAAGAAGATCCAATTAATGCCATTACCAACAGTAATTATCATAACTTAGTCGCTGACCATTTAGGCAGTGCTGGATATTCATATAGCTTTGGTGGTGAAATTGGTTACTTAGACCATGCACTTGCCAGTGATAATTTAGCAAGCCAAGTTGTTGATGCAACCGTCTGGCATATTAATGCTGATGAACCGCGGATATTTGACTACAACACTGAATATAAATCATCAGAACAACTTTTATCTTACTTCGCTGAAGATGCCTATCGTGCATCAGATCATGATCCCGTCATTATTTCGCTGAATTTACAAAGTGAGATTGAACTTATCGGTGATTTTGACGGCGATGCAGATATAGATCGAAATGATGTGACTCAATTCTCGATGATGGTTCGCCGTGGTGAAACAGGTGACATTCAGCATGACTTTAATAACGATAGTGTCGTTAACAGTCTTGATGTTAGAGCATTAATGTCTTTATGTACCCGTTCACGTTGTGCAACAGAATAATTCATTCAACAAATTCAAAAGGAAATAACCATGAAAAAAATATTAACGTTATTAACAATGCTTTTAGTGTCATTCAATAGTCAGGCGACATTACTTTCTGTTGATTTTAATCAAGACAGTTATCAAGTCGGGGACGTATTAACGGCAGATTTTATCATTAGCGATATTGAAGAAGATGGCTTGGGATTGCAAAAGTTGTTAGCTAGTTTTGATTTTACGCTGTCGTGGGACAACTCAATAATTGATTATGTCTCTAGCAGTTTTGGTAATAAACTCAATGTAGGTGTTGCTGGTAGCGACCAAAGCGTTTTTGATATTATGACTGACAGCGTGAGCTTATCTGAAATTAGTTCTGCTTGGTGGGATGAACTCTTACCGGTACAAGATGGCTTGAATCAATTTGTGTTAGCGAGTGTAAATTTTAACGTTACTGGCGCTGGAACAAGCATTTTAGCTTTATCTAAGGTTATCTTTGGTGATGACTTTGGAATCTCTTTCGCCGACGTTGGCAGCAGTAATGCTTCTTTTATCGTGAATTCCGTAGATCCTGTTGATGTGCCTGAGCCAATGTCAGTTGTGTTAATGTTAATCGCGTTAACGGTATTAGCTCGACAAAGAAAATTGAATTAATTAGGTATTGTGTAAACACATTTCAGGATGAGACAACTGATTAATTAAAGCCCTAACGGTAATTGTTAGGGCTTTTTTGTTTAAATGCAAAACATAGAGAACGTGGTGGAAATATGGTTAATTGACACATCAAATTACGTCTTCAACAATAAAATGTTAGTAGGGCACTTATATCTAAATTTCTGTCTAAATATCACCACTATTGTCGTTTATTTATACTAAGAATGGGGTTTTTCGTACTATTTTAAAATCACTTAAATAAGGTATTTAACCTATAAATCCCTTTAATAACGTGGGCTATAAAGCTATTCGTTCAAATACCAACCTGACGCTACGTGAAATCTACTAAACTTTGCTGGTCATTACGGGTAAATAATCAAAATTAACTGTTACTTCTTACGATTGTGGAAATCTTAAATAATCAAACGGAACTATATTATGTAAACCAATAATTCAATTTATCAGTGTAAGGTTTAATATCACCTATGTTTTCATTAACCCAACTTTCATCATAATAGGAATCTAAATACCGTTCGCCACTATCACACATCAAGGTCACTATTGAGCCTTGTTGATTGTTAGCCTCCATTTCTTCTGCAAGACATAGTGCTCCCCAAATATTAGTGCCTGTTGACGCACCCGCTTTTTTACCAATAAGTTTTTCTAACCATAGTATTGTTGCTACGCTCGCAGCATCAGGTACTTGCATCATTTCGTCAATAACATCAGGTTGAAATGAATGCTCAACTTTAGGTCTACCTATACCTTCAATACGACTCGACTTATTGTTTACCAGTGTACGATCGCCAGATTGAAAACTCTCATAGAAAACTGAATTTTCAGGATCAACTACAAGTAATTTTGTTTCAAAACCTTTATAAATAATATATCTACCTAAGGTAGCTGAAGTACCGCCAGTACCAGCACTCATCACAATAGCACTCGGTATCTTGTAGGGTTCTTTTTCCATTTGCTGATAAATACTTTCGGCAATATTATTATTCCCACGCCAGTCAGTTGCTCGTTCGGCATAGGTAAATTGATCCATAAAATATCCGTCAATTTCTTTGGCAAGATTTGTTGCTTCATCATGCATTTGAGGAGCAGAATCAACAAAGTGACATTTTCCTCCATAAAATTCTATTTTATTTATTTTACTCTTCGCCGTTGATTTTGGTACTACGGCAATAAAAGGTACGCCGATCATTTGCGCAAAATAAGCTTCAGACACAGCAGTACTGCCCGAAGATGCTTCGATGATTGTCGTATCTTCTTTAATTTTTCCGTTGCAAAGAGCATATAAAAAAAGTGAACGAGCCAATCGATGTTTTAGACTACCAGTGGGATGAGTACTTTCATCTTTAATATACAGATGAATACATGGAATTTTAGGAATATCTATTTTAAATAGATGAGTATCTGCAGAGCGGTTATAATCAGCTTCTATTTTTTGAATACTCTGTTTTATCCAGTTTTTCATAAGTCATCCTTTTGCTTTAAAACATATAGTTCATGAACTCGCGCTATATATCGAGTGTAAAATTATTAATTTTATTGTATTACTTTAGTCATATTTTTACTGTTAAGAAGAAGGGCAATTACATTGTTTTTCAATTACTTACATATCTAATCAATCACCAACATTCATCAATCAACTTTTCTTCTTTTACCACTTTCAGCACGTTTCTTGTTTTCACTCTGCACATAAACAGTATCTGTTGTTGCCATACTGGCATGACCGAGATCTTCAGAAATATCCTTAAGAGGGCGCCCACGTTCGATTTCCATACTGGCCCCGGTATGCCTTAACCAATGGGCAGACGCTTCTTTTAATTTAAGCGCTTTGTTTTCACCTTCCGATCTACGCATATTATCATGCGCCTGATCGAACACACTTTGCACGATACGGCGTAAATGCCGTGATGTCATGCCACCTTGGCCACGTACTTTTTCAACTAAAATTGAGTTTTCATTACTTGCCGGTAAACCTAATAAACCACGGGATGCACGATAACGCTCTAAAAAGGGTAAAAAGTCGATAGGAACGGTGATATCACGTAATTTACGACTTTTACCAAAGATTTTTAACCACCAGTTTTCATCATCATCTTGCCAAAAATGTCCCATAGTTGGTGACCAATTAGGTCGTTCAGATAACTCTGAAATCCTTAAAAAGAGTGTTTTTAAGGCGGCAATAACAAATAAGTTTCGTTCAAACATTGGGTTTTCATCCGCCATTTCTACAGCGGTATCTAAGACAAATTGCCATTGGCTACCAGTTAAACGTTTGATTTCTTTAACTTGAGAGTCGATGATAAAGTGGCGACAATCTTTTTTAGCAATTTGTGCAGGGTTTCCAATACAAAAATCTTCGGCCATAAGGTAATTATAAAAAACGATAATGGCGGTAAACATAGATGAAAGTGTTTGTTGTGATGGACGGTATTTTTTCTTATCAATGACGAATTGTGATTTCAAGCTTTTAGGCGCTTGAATTTTATATGGGAACCAAAGTTCATTAGCTGCTGAATAACCATTAGTAATTTTGAAACGTTCTTGATTAGATGTGCCAATCCAGTCAACTGGTGGCTGCCAACAAAAGTCAGCGTATTCTAGTAAATCTGATTTACGTAATTGGTCGATAGGTTTTTTCTTAACGATGAATGACCATAAAAGAAAACGTTCAACGTCATTTCTAAATCGTTCATAAGTGTGTGCAGATTTGTTTCTACCAATGTAGGTAAGGAAAATCTTTCCCCAGTTAAATTGTTCAAGCCACCAGGGTTCATTGGTTGAGAATATTTTATCTAACTCAGGATAGTCATCAAAATCGAAATCACATAAATCTATGTATGGTGGATATAAAGGAACGGGTTTAGTTAATAACATTATTTGTAAAACCAAGCAGATAAGGCAGATGGAACTAGTTTAAATCATCATATCCACTATGTCCAATACTGAAGAGTATCGGACATAGTGGAGTATATAAATGTTAGGGTGTTGTCCCTGTCGTTTGTTAATCCAAGTCTATCACTGGATCGATCTATAAATTAACTGTATTTTTAATCGTTTGCTACGTTCATGAAATTAATTTTTGTGAATAATCCTAAGTATTATTCACGTAGCGTCACCTTTGTTTCTACAATTAATTAAAAGCCGCTCTTGTTTAAAGAAAATATTACCTTAAACATTTTTCAACTTAATTAAGCGTTAAACCATAATTAACTTTATTCCTAACCGATTTATTCCAGTAGTTTTGAATTAATGTTAATCCAAATTAATATCTTGATTGATCTAGCTCTTACTTGCTAACACATCCAAATAATTTTATTTAGTTTTATCCATTTTTAGACTAAGTAAAAATCACACCGCTAGTTAAACTCTTGATACATATGCACGTGACCTTATGAGCTTGAAATTTATTTTTGTGCATATTTACTCACAGATTTTACGTAGCGTTACGTCATTAATATAAATTATTAGTCTATTTAAACTATGTTTTCAATCTCTCAATTGCATGAGGCCATTTATGTATTGTTGGTTTACACATCCGAACTTTGATTACCAAACAATCTTGTGTCACTAAAAACAGGTTTAATAAATTTTGTTTCATGCCATTTACTGTTAATAAATACATAGCCATATTTTCAAAACATTTGAATTGACATTTCTTACTCAGTATTAACATTGCTGATATGTATACCAAATTTTAATTTAAACGCCCTATCCAAGTCATTATTTAGGATGTGTAACGACTACAGTATTGTTTTTTTGATAATAGACTACTGCCGCTTTGAAGACATTAGCCATTACCGCTAATTGGACAGGTTGGATTAGGTTTTGTATTTATAACACTTCTATTTAGGTGACCAAATTTATAATGCTCTTACAGTGGTGGATTTTCACTGGTATCAACTAAGTACCTAATTAACGCAATACCAGTATGAAGAAGTAATTCAGCTTCATGTAAAGTGATATTGGCTACTTCAGTATGACCATGTCTGATGCTTGGTGTTGCGTTTGCATACGCATAGATCTTTTCATAAACATCTAGTAATAATTTTGGGTGTTTATCAGATTTTTTTAGTTTTTTTATAACATGTCCCATTGTGGAAGTACCTGGGTAGAGAATTTTTCCAATGCTTTCAAGTGCACTAATTATTTCTTTTATGCTATTGGCAGGGTCAATTGGATGCTGATATAAATATTGAACTGCTTTTTTATAATGATCTCTTGCTGGTTCAAAGGAATTGTCTACTAACTCCTTTGTTGATAAGACTCTCGAAGTTAATGTTTGAGGGATACTTCTGGTTAATTCTGAATTACTATCCAGCCTCCACCCAATCAAGTCCTCTTCAAATAGAGCGTTTACCTTAGAACGATAACTTTCAAAACTATAAGATTCGCTTCTAAATGGATCGTCATCTTTGATGAGACATTTTCCTGCTAGCTCAACAAAATCAAAGAATTCCATCCATGTTACTTCTTTAAGATGATATGTAAGACCATCCCACGAGTTTTCCTGACAGTAATCCCATGGCTCTGATTCATCCCGAATTAGAGCACAAAATTTTTCATGAGTTTCGTAACATTCGAGAGGCTCTGGTCGAGGATTTCTGCCAGAGCTAATAATAAAGTGATTAAGTACACCTTTATAATATCCTACGCGTGTTTGTTTCGGGGCATCATCAAAGATAACTTCATTAGAACCAACCGATGCTTTTAATTTAGATGAGAATTTCATGACTTCCTTTTACTCACAATCCACTGTGAACAGCTCTTTCAGTTTCGATTGCTTCATATGTTGATATTAGAAACAATGCCATTGTACCAGCTAAATTAACGGCTAATTCAGCGTGTCTAGGTTTTGGTTTTATAGCCCGTGGACTTGACCCATGAGCATCACCATGTTTATTTCTTAACGAGCCTAAGCCATTGATGATACCTGAGCAACCTCCTAATATCTGTTTGAATATTTTTTCAGTATGTTGATCGGGAGATAGATTGAGTTCTTTTGCTGTAAGTCGATATAGTTCAGATATTTCAATATTAGTTTCATTAAACTCTATACTTTTTGCAAGGAGAATATGTTTACATACTGACTCAAGAATAGTGCGTGATATAGTAATTGCGCCTTCAGGATCTTGAGTTTTACGCTCAAGTGCTTTTTGCCACGCGAAATGAATACCGTTTGAGTCGAATTTACTTAATACTTCATCAATACTCTTAGCTGGTGGCAAAGTTTGTTTTGATTCAATATATTCTAAAAGTGGATTTAACTCTTCATTTAAGAAAACTCTGCGTTCGACGTAAGTTGGAAACTTATTCTTAATGTATTGCCAAAATTGATCGATATTCCTATTGGTTTTTACCCATCGAGGAATCATTGCTGAGTAGTTTGGATTTGCCATAAAATGCTGACGCATTTGTGAGTAATGTTTTTCATCAACATCACCACCTGTTGCTTTTGTTAAAACTAAGCTCTGAAAGTACTCAGCTCTATCAAAATCATCATTAATAAATTCTATCTCCGTTGACACAAAAACTCCTTAAGAAACTTAACAGCTTATTATGGATACGTATCAGTAATACCTGATCCATAAATATCATTTAATTTACATTAATATCCCACAGCATCAAACCATTAGATACTATAAAAGATTCATTTTCGTACTTAGCTGGATATTACTGCGATGAACAGCAATATAACAGGAGTGATTCATTAGAAAATATATGAAAATAATTTTACCTGTAATGTCAGGAATGCGCACGATGAAGACATGACAGAAAATGCCACACTGCGGTCATTAGCAACGGTAAATCATGGGGAGATTTTTGGTCGCTTTAGTACCATAAGCGGAGGTAGAGCAGGCAGTCACTCATTTTAAATAATGCGCTCATTAGAGACATCATTATTAGGTAGTATTTAATTTAGTATAAGACTGCTTTTTAGCGTTACTGACTTAATCAAGTCAACCAGTCAATTCCAAAATATTTGTTATTACAATATTATAAAGAGTAGAAGCATCTTTATTTAACCACTTAGAATTATATTCTAAAACCTTTTTAAGGGTTACTTCAAATAATGGATCATCTTTTATTTCGTTATAAATAGGCCTGTGTAAAAAAGCTTCAACTGGTTCAAACCCATATTCACTGTGTGACCTTACGGCATAATTAAATGCCGTATTTAATAAAACAAACTTTTTATCGGCACCACCTGTTAGAAAAGCACTAATAAAAGCATCTTTACGTTCTATCTTTTGCTGCAAGGATTCTTTTATTGAAGCCAATTCTTCAAGTTTACTCATTTTTCTTTTTTCATAACGCAAGTATTTCTTATTAGAAAGGAGCACGTTATCTTCAAAAACTTGTTCAATCACCTCTTCACAACCATTTTCTTTATGTACAACTACTTTAGAAATCAATACCTTATTTTCATCTAACTGCTCTTGCCATTGTTTATCATTCTCATTTAAATAACGTTCGTTAGGATCTACTTTTTCTAAGGTGAGAGCGTTGAAAAAAGACCAGAATAATAGAGGGTTTGGTTTAGCTTTTTTTATCCATTCCTGTACTAATATGAGCTTTCCATTTTCCACGTACCTACAACTGAGAATGCTGCCTTCTTCATGCTCAGCAATAAAGTCATTAACATCATATTCTTGATTTATTAATAATATTTCTTTTAGCTTAGTCACTACTCTATTTTTTAACTTAGCCATTACTCTACTTATGTTAGTTATATTACAAATATTTATATATGAGAACAATTACTAACTGACACTAAGTGACTGTTATATTTATGGGGCAAGATCAGTTCGCTCTAAGAAGACCTTAAACTTTTCAACTCGTTAGGTCAACTAAGCGCACCGTGAAGACGTTAGCTATTATCATTTACATGTGGTTTTGATGCTTTTCGAAAGAAGAAATGTAGTTGAAGTTTTAGGCTCAAGAATTAGTTATAACCTCGAATATAATTACAGGTGACAAAATCGTTTAAACCTGTCTCGTCAAAAGCTTTAGATGGCGCAGCCCTAGCCTTTAACTTCTCATCATCTGTTGATTGTCTGTTATATTGATCTTTTTTAGTTGTCTGCACTTTTTCCTGACGCAATAGACCCTTTTCCATTAGTGCCTCCATTTATCGTTGATTTTCTTACCATAGCGTTGAATATATTCAGTTTATTGTGCACCATCGAATAAAATATTCGATGGTGCACAGGCTGATAAGGGTGATTAGTCAAGCAGTTTTACAATAACAGCGGTACCCATACCGCCGCCGATGCAAAGTGATGCCAGCCCTAACTTGTTACCACGTTTTTTCATTTCATGGATTAACGTAACGATGATCCGGTTACCGGAAGCACCTAATGGATGTCCTAACGCAATAGCACCACCATTAACATTGGTGCGTTGTTTTAGGTTATCTAAATCTTCATCATGCTCAGCACATAACTGCTTCATTACGCCTAATGCCTGAGCGGCAAAGGCTTCATTGAGCTCCAGCAATTCGATATCAGAAAATTTAAGATTGGCTTTAGCCAGTGCCTCTTTGATTGCTGGCACAGGACCTAGTCCCATGATGGTTGGATCGACACCCACTTGAGCATAACTCACCAACTCAGCAACAGGGTTAAGCTGGTGTTGATCAACAGCTGCCTGCGAGGCAACTAAAATTGCAGCGCCGCCATCATTAACACCCGAAGAATTTCCTGCGGTTACAGTGCCCTCTTTTTTAAATGCGGCACGCATTTTTGCTAAAGATTCTAGTGAGGCATCTTGGCGGGGATATTCATCTGTCTCGACAACAGTAGTCTTACGGCGCACTGTGACGTCAACGGGCACGATTTCATCACTAAACTTGCCAGCTTCTTTTGCGCTCACAGCGCGACATTGGCTTTCTAAGGCAAAGGCATCTTGCTCTTCACGACTCACACCGACTTGTTCCGCTATATTTTCAGCGGTAATGCCCATGTGGTTGTTATTAAAGACATCAGTCAAGCCATCGGTGATCAGCGAATCTGCTAATTCCAGATTACCCATCTTGCTGCCAAAACGAATATCTGACGTTACGATATAAGGGAAACGTGACATGTTTTCACCGCCACAGGCCATGACAAGATCGGCATCACCGGCTTTGATGTGTGACGCTGCATCCATAACCACCTTCATGCCACTGCCACAGATCATGTTAACGGTATAAGCAGGTATTGTCTCGGGCAACCCTGCTGCAATAGCGGCTTGACGACCTGGTCCCATACCCTGCCCGGCAGAAATTACGTTACCCATGATCAATTCATCTAATTGCTCTGGATTGACATTGGCCTCAGCCAAGGCGCCTTTAACGGCTGCTGCTGCCAGATTAGCGGCCGGAACTGATTTTAATGCCCCGCCAAAACTTCCGATTGCGGTACGCTTTGCTGATACTAAATATACTTTATTCATCAATAATTCCTTTATTAAGTCTGTAGGTGTGTGAACTGGGATTAGTGCATGTATTGGCCGCCATTAATATTAAGTGTTTCACCAGTAATATAAGCCGCATGTTCGCTGGCCAAGTAGCTGACTGCTTTGGCAATCTCTTGCGGCATAGCCAGACGGCCCAGTGGAATTTGCGCCTTAATAGAATCGAGAATTTCATCTTTGAGTACATTGACCATAGGCGTTGCCGTGTAACCTGGGGCAATTACGTTGACTGTTACGCCGCTACGGGCAGATTCTAGTGCCAATGATTTTGAGAAACCTATCATACCGGCTTTGGCAGCAGCATAGTTTGCTTGGCCAAATTGTCCCTTAAGGCCATTGATAGAGGAGATATTGATAATGCGTCCACTACCTTGCTCACACATAGGGTAAAAGATAGGCTGGGTAACATTGAACAGGCTGTTAAGGTTGGTGTTGATAACATCGTTCCATTTATCAAAAGTCATGCGTTTAAAGGCAGAATCACGAGTAATGCCGGCATTGTTAACCAATACATCGATGGTGCCATAGTCCTTCATTACCTGCTTTAATGTCTCAACGCAGCCGGTTGAATCGGTGACATCAAGCGCCAAAAGGTCAAGTTTACCCGAATTAAATGATTCATCTACAAGCCATTGCTGTGCCGCATCTTCTTTGCCCGGACGATGAGTGGCCAGTACTTTATAACCATCTTCTACCAACTGACGACATATTTCAGTGCCAATACCACCCATAGCACCAGTAACCAAAGCAATCTTCACATTTTCCATAACGAGCCTCCATAGCTTCTTAAAGTAATATATTCTTCTCATTAACAGGGTTTAAATTAATTGCCGACATGACAATTAGCCCCGATGTTTTATTAAACGTTTATTTACTGTAGACCCTGCAACTCTTATCCAAACTAAGTCTGTTTAGTGTGTTTTAAATACCATTCAAGTACGCCTTTCTTCCAACCTTTGTATAACTTAGCAATGGTCTGTGACGATAATATGACAGTAACTTTTGTTTGATATTTTTCTGCAAGGTGGGCGGGCTAGTCATTTAAAATGGCATTAGTAACGCATTAAACAACATGTTCTTCTCGCGCTGACTACCCCACAATTAACAGTATTACAATTATCACGCCATAATTTAATCTACTGTTTTATAACGCTTATTTTGTTTTTGTATCATGTTTTATTCATGAAGCTGTGACTATTTGGTGCGTAATAATTAGCCGATGCACTAATTTTGCACTTGATAAATTGATGTCTGTACGGCGTGAGAATAGTGGTCTTGTACCACTTTGAAGGAAGTAATTTTATAAAGGCGTGGCTAGTTCATTGGGGATTGTCCCCTCCTTGCTCTATCCTTGGAATGAAACACCGAAGAGGGACATTTTTTAGTTAACCGCTTACGAATAATCATGGCACTAATACAATAGGTATACCGACAGTATGAGCCAGTTTATTTGCAACACTGCCAAATAAAGCATCAACAACAGTAGATCTGCCCTGTCGGCCAACAAAGAGCATAACCGCATGTGTTTCAGTGACTTGTTCTTTGATGATGACGGCAGGATCACCCCAAAGTAGTTCAGTGGTAATATTTGTCGTTGAGCTGTTATATTTTTCTGCTAAAGGCGATAATACATTAGCTTTTATCTTCAATTCCTCGGCCTCTTTGTCTAAGACAGGCGGAGTAACATCTTCGATAATCATAGGGTGTAAATATGGCCAATCGACGACAGTCACTAGTTTAACTTTAGCACGCGTTTTTTCAGCTAACTGAATGGCGCGATCAGCCGCGCGATTTCCCCATTCGCCCCCATCAACGGCTACGAGATATAATGATTTACTCATGTTAACTCTCCCATTCGTGAGTTATGAATACAAATAATTAACCCCCTCGGTGTTCCCATAATATGGATAATCACTTCTTTTAAAGGGAATTAATTATTAGATCAATATATATTTGGTTAAGCGAATTAAACAGAAAATCCAAATTGTACTTGGCCGGAAAGCTTGAACAACGTTAAGGCGATATATGCCCCATTGCATCTAAGCCGTTATTGCCGCTTTCGATATTTAGGATCTGTCCAACACTTAGGTAATTCTTCTCCTGAAAGAAAGACTAAATCCACTTTATTAAATTCTTGGGGATCTTGTAATTCTTCACCTACTTGATAACTTCCTAAAACTTTATCGTGAAATAAATTAGTTAAATCACAAAGGTTTTCTACATCTACTATATCGCCGTTATTTCTATTTTTTAAGAACATACCAGACTCCTATATCAAACGTTGTCTCAGTTTTCTCAATTACTATAATGTGTATATATCAGCATCTGAGCGTTTATGCATTTCACCTCGAGCAAGCAAACCATTAATGGCAGTTTGTACTTGCTCAATATTATGAGAGTACCTTTCATTTGCAAGCCACTGATTACAAATACGCTGTGCTGAAGCTGATGCTGTTGGATGAATTGAAAGGTAATTGATAATACCTGTTTGTATTTCACTGTGGATGTCTAACATTTTCATAATCACAACCCTCATTTTATAGTCTTCCTTAAATAAGTTTAGTTTGATTTAGAAAATTTTTCCTATGCTCACTTCCTTTGTTTACATGTTAACTTCTAAGGATTGTAATTGCCTAAATACAAAGCTGTATGCTAAATAAAAATCACAAAAAAGCCCCAATAAAGAGGCTTTTAGAAAAGAGATTGAACAAGTTAAGTTCTTTGGACTGATTTGTTACAAGTGCAATAGAGTTTTAGCTGGGTTTACGCGCTAAGAGTGTCGCAAACTGTAATTTTGCGCCGTTGTGCATAGTACCTATATCTTCATTGTATTTAATCAATTCCCACCCTTGATAAGTTTCACGTAACTGATCCGCTTTTAGGGTAAATGGGAAACCAACTGGGCATGGGGTTTCTTCAGTACTCATGGCGCAAACAATTAGGTTATAACCACCGGCCAGTGTACGCTTTTGCATATCGGCAAGAATATCATCAACTCGAGTTGGGTCCATAAACATTAACGTTACAGTACAGCTAATAAAACCATAGTCTTCACTAAGGTTAGCATTGTTAATATCGTATACTTGTGCCTTAATATTCAAATCCTCTTCATTAATAATGCTTTGTAGCATATTAATGGCACCGGGATTAGCATCTATGGCAGTTACATTAAACCCTAGTTGGCCAAGGTGAACAGCGTTTCGTCCATTTGAGCAACCCATATCTAAGGCATCGCACGGCTCAATAATTTTACACGCTTCTACCACTTCACTGTGTGTAGGGCTTAAGCCGTAACGGCTATTTAGATCAACTACCATGATAACTCTTAATTTTTTAAAATGAGGACGATTATTTTACTACTAATTTTGTCTAATTAACCTTGAATGGTCACGTTTTGATGAGGTAGATCAATATTTATTTTTCACTTAAGCGGGTATTAATTACAACTGTTAAGTCAGTTCAAGCAAGGCTAAAGCGACATTGTGCTTAAGTATATGTTCTTGCTTAAGCGTTTTTCTATGGGTTTGTAGGTTTTCAAATAGCTTTTGCCAACAAACAACTTCTTGGCTTGGTGTAGTACTTATCTTTTTTTGTAAAAAAGAGATTGAAGCGCCCTGCTTATACCATTCTTGTTCATTGCCAGATAATTCCATCGTGATTTCATCTGTATTTTCAATGGTTAACCAATAATCTGAATCACTAGTCAATGCTATTTCAATTCCTTTAGGATCGAGATCACTAAAACAAACTAAGGGAATATGTCTTTTAAAACGACGAAAAAATTGATAACTGGTGTTGGTTGTTTGTTGTGCTTTAACATCACCTCGATAAAGCCACAAAGCCTTACTTAAATCGATATTACTTTTGATAGAGGCTAAATTAATCGTATTGAGGTTAGCCATTACAGTAAGGTTTTCAACAAAAACAATGGCCGAGTGTTCGACAGACTTTATTTCATCAGCTTTTATATACATGCCTAATGACGTTAACGGTGATACTTTATGACATGTTTGATTAACGTTTATATCAGTTAAACTATTAATTAAAATGAATTCCTTGCTAACAGCGTAGCTATTTTCTTTTTCATTTCTATTTTTTTCTGCTGTTGTAAGTCTGTCTTCTTGATTAGGATAGAGATCATTTCTTATATCAACACCATGGCTACTTTGTACTTCTTTAGTCAAGGCTAGAATATCAGTAAGACTAAACGTCAACCATTGTTGAGTAAGATCAAACTGACCGAAATGAAACTCTTCATGCAACCTTGTTGAAAGCGCTGAGTTTTTTACTTGGCCGCCGTTTCGATTCTTTTGAATTTGACCTTGTGCGAACTTATAAAGGGTTTTATTTATTGCTGTTTTCATTTTGCATTCCTTTGCGACGATACTATAAATTATATGTCATAAGTGAGCTTAGTGAATTACAGAAATAAATTTTACTAAGCGCTTACCTAAGTTTTTAACTCGGTTTTCAATTAGGCGCTTAGTTCTGCTTTTAGTTCGGCTCTTAGTTCGATAACTACATCACTATAACCATAGTTATCCGTAGTGCCTTTTACCGCAACGCCTTTCATTTTTATATTCAATGCTTTTTGTTGAGCGCTAGTTAATTTGCAATAGCAACTAAAAACTAATTCTATCCACGCTTTAGGCGCAATTGTTTGCGATTGTTCTAACCAGTTATTTTGTAGCTCTTGGTAAAAGCTTAACGCTGAAATAGCCGTGTTATTAATGATCACTCGTTCAAACAATAATTCAGTTTGTTGCTCAAAAAAGTCTTCTTCTGCGGTAATTCTTTCAATCGGTTTAACACTAACTTCGCTAGTTTCTCTGGCTTTAATCGGCGTCACAATACTTTGTTTACGTAGAGACTGAACCAATTCAAGTAAAGGTTGTTCAATACCCGTTTGCTTTGTATCAACATAACTTTTAAGTGGCATTGGTGGTGCGTATTTTAGTGTTTCAGGTAAATTAGGCAGCTCAAACAGATTTTCATCTAAGGTGAATTCTGGATGTTTACGTAAAAATCGCGCCATATTGCGTAATTGACTCGCTTGTTTTTCATCACGACGTAAGCGGAATAAACTAATGCGCATGTTATCAATGATCAAACGCAGCTTAGGTAATATTTGGTTATACCAATAAACAAAACTAGTTATTTTACGGGCGAATTCATTTGGGCATGCTAACCAATCGAGCCATTCATAACAGTCATGCGGGTCAATCTGTTGCAGTTCATTTAGTAGCTTTTGCGCATGGGATAAGTAACGTTCATTTTGTCTAATTTTGTTAGACAAACTGCTGACGAAACCAAACTGACTGACAATAGCAAAATGCATAGTGTCTAAGTTATTGTTTAAACTGTCTTTAGTTTCGTAAAGTAAATCATCGAGTTGATCGAGATAATACTCGGCATCTTCTTGTTCTTTCGACGTAATCGCCAATTGATAATCGATAACAACTTCATCAATAGCATCAATCACTTTACCCATATCGGTAAGTTGTCGATAACTTGATTGCTTGCGCATTAGTCGGTTTAACATGCGCTTAAGATCGGTTGTTACACGATACTCACCAGGAGAATCGTCAGGTCTGATCAAACCAGACTTATGTAATAAACTTAGCGTGTTCGCATCTTGGTCATCACTCGCTATCGAGCCATAAACATAGGCATTCGCGAGTAAGTCATTGTACGCACCAATTTGTCTGAGTAAGCTTGCTACTTGATTGGAATCAAAACCAGCCATTAGAATAGCAACTCATCTTGTTGGCTTTTTTCTTGCTCAGGTAAACTGATCAGCTCAGCATCATTTAAGAACTCGATCAGTAAATAAATTAAGTCAAAGCGTGCGGTGGCATAGTATCGACTACTACCGGTATTTTTACGGACAAAATAATGCATCTCTTCAAGCTTTTGAAATACCATCACTAATTGCTCTCGCGTTTCAGTTTTATTGGTTTTAAAAGGTTTTATTGAGGTCAGTCTACGTAATTGCTCACTCAATGTTTGATCATGTTCAAAAGGTTCGAATAACTCATTGATATTCAAGACAGACTTAGCACGGATAGGTAAATCAGCTTGCGTTGCCGTTAACAGTAAATCTAAAAACTCGACTAACGGTCTAAAGGTGCTGCGCATTTCACTAAATAAAATACTGAGCTCATGATGGTTATTTTCATCAACCTGATTAAATGTACAGTAATAGGCATCAGCGCTATCTAGGTAAGTTAATTTTCTATCTAAATTAGCTAAAAAGTCATTGACCTTGTCATTATGACTCTCCGCTTTTAGATACAAATATTCGGCTTCGTGCGCCGTTTGACAGATAACTGCACCACAAAGTAGCTTTTGAATACTTTCTTTAAACATGGCTTGGCTCCCCTGCTTTATCTTCTTTTTCACTTGTTATCGGTTGATTACGTTGCGCGAGCAATTCGTCTAAACGAGATTGTGGAATATCTGCATGGTAAATTTTGTTATCTTTTAATTTATAATGACGATGGTATAAGGACAATATATGACGATCGGTTGATGGAGACGCAGATAACATGCTGATATGGTTGTCATTAAACATTTGTAATAACAGGTCAATATTTTCTGCTGCTAGTTCGCCAAGTTCATCTACTGGCAAGATTATTTGGCTAGCATGTTTGCTGTCCCCACGTAACATCGCTAATAAACCGGCAAATAAAGACAACATGGCTAGATAAGATAAACCTGTGGAGCTGACTTTTTTAAGCTGTTTAGCATTACGCGCTTGTTTAACTTGGCCTTTTTCGACAATAGTAAACTCTAAATCAAACAAATTATTGTGTGCTAAAACAAATCCTTCGTTGGGTAAGTAACTCGCCAGTTTTTGCATAGTAAACACTAAATCATCGGGTACATCACCCAAACCATCACGTAATTGGTCTTTATATAACTCAAACACTTCAGCAAATTTTTGCAAAGGTCCCCAATAATCTAACTCTTCTTGTTTCATCACTGTGGTTACACTGATATCAGCTAACGCTTCAAAATGCGCTAACGCAGTCACTTTAGTCGATAAACGTTTACCAATTTGTTTGATACGACGACCAAAGTTTTCAATGTGCTGATAAAACTCGTTGATCATGGTGGCATTAACAGTAACCAGTTGATAAGTGCTTTGTTGCTTTTGCTCGGCACTGTTTAATAACTCGCTAATGGGCTCACGATACTTAAATAATGCTTTTGCACCTGAGAAACTATCATTATCAAGCAATAGCTTTTGCCAGTTTTCAAAAAGCTCACTACCAGAATGGTCTTTTCTAAAACGTTCACTAAAGGTACTTAGTTGTGTAGCCAAACGTTTTTCAATGGTTTTGAATTGCTGATAAAAATCATGGCAAAAACTGACGGTTAAGTCTGCTTGGTTTGCGGGCTCTTGCTCAGATAACTCACTATCAATTGCTG
>OJIR01000102.1_pt1 | contig 29002 bp, 21 predicted proteins | sample 1595711 | NCBI WGS metagenome assembly OJIR01 (sample SAMN05416846, study PRJEB24817) | seawater metagenome | isolation source: Sea water | place: Canada:Atlantic | collected 2013-07
GCATTACAACGCATGGAAGAGTTAAAAGAAGAAGAAATCCCAGGTTATATGACCTTGCAAGAGTTCTTAATGCGCAGAATTACCCCGGCAGTTAAAACTTGTCAAACAGCGTCTAGTCATTTAGAAGATATCTCTAAAAGAGTTACTCGTGCCAGTGATTTATTACGCACACGTGTTGAAATGGTGCTACAAGAGCAAAATCAAACCTTATTAAAATCAATGAATCATCGTGCTCATGTGCAAATGCGTTTGCAACAAACCGTTGAAGGTTTGTCAGTTGCCGCGATCAGTTATTATGGCATGCAATTATTCGAAACCATGCTGACATCATTACCGACCCTAGGTGTGGAATATAATCATGAACTAGTCAGTGGCTTTGCGGTACCCATTGTCATTGGTATTGTGTTTGTTGGCACACGCTTAATACATAAACGTTTGATGAAAGGGTTAAAGTAGCTCATATCCCCATCACCATTAAAGACTAAGAAAAATACAATAAAGCTCCCTTTAAAGCTCTTCTGTGGCTTAACATCGATAAATACCTAACTCAGTCAGATATAATACCAATCGGACTATTTTTTAGTAGCTAAGCAGTAACTTATTGCTGATAATGCTAATCATTAAGTATCTTCAAATAAGAGTTAGCTATTACGTTATGAGTAAAAAATTCTATGTGATCTGGAAAGGCGCGAAAACAGGTATATTTACCACCTGGCCAGAAGTTCAACAACATACTGCAGGTCGCTCAGATGCACAATACATGGGCTTTGAATCAAAAAGTGCTGCCGAACAAGCTTTCGCAACAAGCTACACCAAAGCATTAATGCAACGCTCTTTAAGTAAGAAAGGCATCACAAGTTCTGCGCCTAGCTCAAGTCGCACAGCAGCAAGTAAAAAAACAAGCAAAGGTGCTAGCGCTAAAACTGCAGCTTTTAGTCCTAATGGCCCAAGTGATATTGAAATATATTGTGATGGTGCTTGCTCTCCTAATCCAGGTAAATCTGGCACCGGTTTAGCCGTTTATGAATCAGGTAAAGTCACTTCTTTGTATTATGGTTTATATCTGCCGAATGGCACTAATAATACCGCCGAGTTAAGCGGTATGCTTTCTGCTTTTCAAATTGCACAACACTTTATCGATAAAAACAGTGAACAAAGTATTTGTATCCTATCTGACTCTAAATACTCTATTGACTCTATAACTAAATGGGCGAAAGGTTGGCAAGCAAAAGGCTGGACCCGCGGTAAGGGAGAGGAGATTAAAAACTTAGCATTAGTACAACAATGTTATGCGCTTTATAAAACCATGCACACCAAAATTACTATTCGTCATGTAAAAGGTCACGCAAACATCGAAGGTAATGAACTGGCAGATAGAATGGCAGTACTTGCAAGAAAGCAGCAACAAGTAAATATGATCCGCTATAGCGAAACAATCAACATAAAAGCCATCCTTGCTATGGACTCTGGTTAGTCGGCTCACTGCGCTAAACGTTTTCCCCCTAGCTGAGTTGAAATGATCCTAATTAAATAGACGAGAATATGCTAACGAATATCCTAATTACCATTACGTTATTATTAATAACAGCCTTTATTCTCTCTCGAGTATTTACCTTACCGAGAAACATTTGGTTATTATTTATCTCTCAACCATTAGTGATGTCTGCATCACCTATTATTGTTTTTATTGGCGGTATTTTATCCAGTAAAATGGCCAATGATCCCTCACTAGCTACCCTGCCAATTACCTTGATGATTTTAGGGGTTGCTGCGGGTTCTATTCCTGCCGCTATGTTAGCTAAAAATAAAGGCCGAAAATTTGCCGTTTATACTGGATTAAGTTGCTCTTTAATTGCGGTAATTATTGCGTTATTTTCAGCAAAAATGGCGCTATTTGAACTCTTTTGTTTTGCTAGCCTGTTAATTGGCATTGGTGGGGCTTTCACACAACAGTTACGCTTTGCTGCCATCGAAAGTAGCTTAAATAAAGATGACGTACCTAAAATATTATCTATTTTAATGCTCAGTGGTGTTTTTGCGGCATTTTTAGGCCCCGAAGTGGCTGTAGCAGGTAAAGATTGGCTGAACTCTCCTTATGGTTATGCGGGGTCTTTCCTATTATTAGCAGCACTGATTATTGGTGCTATGATAATGATGTTAGCCTTTAAAAATCCACCCATTAATACCAGTGAATCCGTGGGAGAACCTAGAGCATTAAACGTAATAGTTAAACAACCTACCTTTTTGATTGCTATTTGTACCGCGACCATTGGTTTTGCGTTAATGAGTTATTTAATGACCGCAACCCCCATTAGTATGCATCACATGCAGGGCCACAGTTTGCAAGAAACTAAATGGGTCATTCAAAGCCATATTGCCGCCATGTATATTCCCTCATTATTTACCCCTTGGTTAGTAAAATACCTCAAGTTAAAAGGACTGATGCTCATCGGCACAGTAATTTATGCCATAGTTGCTCTTATAGCCTTATCAGGGCATGAAGTGATGCATTACTGGTGGGCACTTATTTTATTGGGTATTGGTTGGAACTTCCTATTTTTGACAGGTACCTCTTTATTACCTGAGAGTTACCACGCCAGCGAGCGCCATAAAGTTCAGGCAACCAATGACTTTATTTTATTTGGCTTTCAAGCTGCTGGTTCACTATTAGCTGGCTGGGTATTATTTAACGCGGGTTGGCACTGGGTTGTTGTAACAAGCATGCCCTTTATTCTGGTACTTTTTACTGTGGTTGGTTTTTATCATAAGCATCAGAAAAAATTAATCGTAAATCACCCAACAAATAATTAGGGCTATAATTTATATCAATGGTATTAAAGTATTATTGTCTGAAACCTTAAACCAATAACAAAAAGAGAAGGAAGTAATTATGAGTGGAACAACGATGGTCGTGGTTATTGTCTGTGTCGTCTTCGGTATTTTATATAAAATGTACAACAAACATTTAGAGTTTAAAGCGAAAACAATTAGTCATAACAACAGTACCGACTCACTAAATGATGAACTGAAAAAAGAGATCACAGCACTTACTGAACGTGTACAAGTATTAGAAACAATCGTCACTGACGAAGGCTACCAAGTACAAAAAGACATCAATAAACTATAGGTACAATTTCCCCATTCATGACGGAGTGCTGATGCAATGAAACTCATAATGAAAACTGAATTTGATAATCTTAGACTCAATCCTTTACATGATTATGAAAGCGACAGTAATGGCGATAAACAAGTCGTTAAAATCTATTGTGGTGAGTTACTCATTGCCAAAAAATTAAAACAGAAAAAATCCATTCGATTTTTTGGCATAGCAAGTTACCAGCAGTATCTAATACAAGAAGAGGTCTTGAAGTAAGAGTTACTTCTTCAACATTGATTTTAAATCGGCAAAGGGATTATACGTGGCAGTATCCTGGTTAGTATCGCCCGCTTTCACTTCGGTTTTATAATTAGCATGGTCAGTATATTTAGCGTGCTCATAGGTATAACCCCAAGAAACATACTAATGATAGTTGGTGAGTGAGTGACCTGACTATATATTTATTAAAATCATACAATTATAGAGCTTTAATTTTAGTATGTTAAATAGTACATGCCATTATGTATATACTATTATTCTTCATATATATTAAATATCAGTATTACATAAACATACGTCTCAGTAATATCGGTTCCATAATTTCTAAACTTCACAAATGAAAAAATTTAACTTTTATCACAATTTTGTCATGGAATTATGTGGTTAACTCAGTATAACTATCCATCAATGTTCAGCATTTTCTGTATGTTAAATCCAGTTTTACAAATCGAGAGCGTTTATTTTTCTAGATCAGATTAAAAGCTTTAATAAATGGCTTAGGGTGCTGGTGAAACTTTATGTTATCTGGTGCATTCAATCGCTTTCTACGTTTTGTAAATGGTTTTGAAATGAAACCCCAATTAGCGCTTTTAGAAAAATAGATAACAAAATCTATTTTTGCATCACCCCACTTATTTTCAACAAAATGGGATTCATCCGCTGTTTCAACAGTTTTAATTTGAATACGATAAAAATTAAGGCCATCACTGACCAGTAGATCCGTTTTCATGTCATGGTCAATCATAGGAACAAAAACTTCCCAACCATCATAGGTAAACCAGCTAGCGGCAAGAGTTTCAAAAGAAGTGTTTTTATAATGTTGGGACGCAGGTGCAGTGCGATTTGCATGTTTGACAGGCATAGTTATATCCAATAAATAATTGATGCCGCATGCCAGATAATGGCTCTCTGTGTGCGATCCGAGTCATCTTTAAGAGTGACTCCCAATTAAATATCACCATACAACCGGAAAGGTTAGTATCTAATAGAAAGGCTGCCAGCCTTGCAATTTCCTATCACGGGTATCATGCATTAATACTATTATCAGACTTTAGAGCCTGTGATAAAGCTTAAAACAAATCTAACAAATACATAAAACTAAAGCAACCAATTTACAAACGTGCATACTTCAAATCGTCTTGCCCCATAAACTTAAACAACCCTTTTAAAATTTCTTATAATTCTGGTGCACCAACTAACATAAATATAGAATCATCTATGGGGATACAAATATTTTTAACTCGACATCATTACTATGTGCTGTCGACATCCAACTCTGTATTAACTGATAAGCCTGCAATGACTCACTTCGAGCATTATTCCCCTGAGCTAATTGAGCTTCGAAATAACTAGCAGAAAAACTATTAGCAGCAACTACCCATACTTCTTTTGTTACTCTGCTAGAGCGTCTCCTCTGTGAAATGACATCCCATAATTCTGTTGTTTTCACTTCTCTTTCAGCATTGTCAGCAGCTGTAAAAGTTTGCCCTTCAAACATTCTGATTCTTTCATCCATTGATTGAACTGCATTAGCTGTAGGCCAAGGGGAAAGTAAACGGTTCCAATTACCCGCTTTAAGGTTATTGTCTCCAGATATCAACATTTCGATATTTTTAATTGCTTGAGAGCCAACTTCTGCAAGTGCTCCGGCTGATGATTGAGGGTTTTGTGATGAACCACACTTGATATGTACATAAACTAACTTCTCAGGAGAAGACAGAATAAAGTCGGCCGGTTCGGTTCCCATATCAGTATTAAGTACTAGGTCTGCCGCAGGAACATATTGATTAAATGGACCTAAGTCGCTTAGGGTTGGGTCAGGTAAATAGTTGGATTTTATTTTATCTAGAAGATAAAAAATTGAGTTAGCGCTAAACTCCTGGTTAACGACTTGTATAACACCATCTACATATCCTTTCTCATCATGGCTTACATTTCCTAATAAACTAAGTCCAATAACCACGTTTGCTAGTTGAGAATTTACAATATTAAATTCATTTTCCACTGGCAGCTTTAACTCGTAAAACTTATTTTTAGCATAGCCTATTCCATTTTCTAAAAGAGCTTTATGTAAATGTAGGCTCAGAAGCTCAATTATATCTTGGTCGGGTTCAATACCAGGTTGTGATGAATACAATATTGGCTGATCAGAAGAAAACACTAAATAAGGAGCTTTCGCATGCAGTTCAGCTGTAATACGACTACTTGCAATTTCTGAGTGTAATAAAAATTCATTATCATATTCCCTATATATAAAATCATTTTCAATAATGAATTCCTCATCACCTATCGAAGCATTTATTGGGTGAACAAATTCACTAAAGTCAAAAATCAGGCTTTCAATTAGTAAAGTTATATCAACAGGAATAGGTTTCGCAAAGGAATGTACAAGAGTGCTAGTGATATTGGGGTTTGAAGAAATAGTCTCATCCATTCCTTCTAACCAATCATTTAATTCAACTAAACTAAAAGAACTTTCTTTTTGATCTGATATTCTGCCCGAATCGACGCCAACATAGTAACTACCTAATTTTCTGTCAAAACGGTCATAAGTATCACATTTCATTGTTGAAAGACTATATGCAGAATTGCCCTGTAAATCCGCTATTTGTTCTAAATCAGGACCTTTCATCGCAACACTTTCGGGACGTTTTCTAGCAGAACTAACAGATTTGCTACTCGCCTCTTTTGTTTTTGCCGATTCGCCTAAAGCTAATACATTAAATAACTTATCTTGAGCAACCGCTGTACCCAACTTGAGATCTTTATCATTAGTAAACCTGCGACCACGACTATCATATATAGCAACAATACCGTTCGACATTGCTTTAAAAAGTGTAATTTCCAGAGAGGGTTCAAAGAAAAACTGATCTATTAAAAACTTCGACTTATTAAAAGCAATAGAAACAACGACTTTAATACCCAATTCACTATCAAATTGCTTTGCAAGTTCCCCAGAGTTGTTACAACGCCAATACATTATGTCAGACATAAGCTGAACACTAAACCCAGTCGATTGATTCAAAAAACAAATAGATGCTGTGGGAATATTTAAAGAATTAGCGGGGTTAAAAGTATTTATATCAAATTTACGAAGAAAGCGATTTCCATAATAACTAGCATCAGGAAAAGCTTCTAAATACAGCTCAATCAGCTTACTAATATCTAATGATGCTATAAACTTAGTCACAGCTCTAGGATTATTTAGCGAGCTATCAAAGTCTCTATAGTTTTGCCACATTTGCTCATTAGTATTCTGCTCAAGTTCTAAAACTTTAGGCTCTGTATCACCAAATAAACGAACAACACGCCCAATTGTTTGGACAAGCTCTCTACCGCTATTAACGGCATAAGTTAATACCAATAATTTAGCTTGGGGAATATCAACACCTTCATCTAATTTACGTTGATGAATAATCACTTCATAATTTGTTTCTTTGAGCTTCTTTGGTACAGATACTTTGACATTATCTCGGGGGTCTCCAACATATTGTTCATGTATAGCTAAGGTATTAAACTCATCACTTAAAACAGTATAATATTGTTCAATATCGCTAAATTTATTACATTTTATAATGCATTTAGTATCTGGATTATCATCTAAAAACTGACGAATAGATGTACTTAAATTAGCTGATGGAATGGTTTCAAAAACAGGTTCCCGTAGCACGACATCTTCTAGCGCTTTTTCAAACGTATAGATGTAACTTGCATCAGCATCAATATCAAATTGGAATAAATCATTTCGGTATGGCGTTGCAGTTATGACTATTTTATGTGCACCTAGATCCCGTACTAAATTGCGCCAAACAGGAGATGGTTCAGCGTGGCCTTCATCAATAATAACAAGATCAATATTTTGTTTTAACTCATCTAACTGTGCTTGGTCGAAAGTTTGTAGTTTTTGAAAAGTTGAAACATAAATACCATTTTCCGAAGTATCGTTAACATCATTAAAGGCTTTCTTCAAAGGAATAATTTCACCTTCAGCACGCTCACTAAAAAACTTACCACTTATATCGTCAAAAAGTTGATCACATACCGCTCTTCGGTGGCACAAAACCAATATCTTCCTTTGTGTAGCTTTATGGCAAATAACAGTAATGACGCCAGATTTACCAGCCCCTGTAGGAAGACTAATTAAACAAGACTTAGTATCTTCATCAAATGGTTTCCTTACATAGCTCAATGCTGTTTGAACACTGCCTTGTTGGCAATCTCTTAATCCATTCCATAAAATATCATTTATGATAAAACCACTAATATTCAAAACAAAACGTCCTTATTGTTGTTATATTTTCCGATGAAGGCATTGGGTGCTAAAACCTTAATGATTATTTGAAATAGCTTGCTATAACGCTAAACATAACCTTTCTACAGTATTCAAATGTTTATTCATTATATAAAATGTTCTTTAAAGAGAGAGTAGCTGTCGAGTAACGTCCTTGTTCAACATCAAATATAACATCAGGATACCTTTTTCTTCTTTGTTTATTATCCAGCTCAATAGCAATTCCTTTTAGGGCTTTATTTAGACCCTTTGAATTGGTTAAAAGAAATAATAAATGTAATTTTTTTTGTTCTGATTTTTCAATCTTAATACGTTTAATTATTTCTCTATATAAAGAATCAGATGAATTAATTAATTTCGACATCAGTCTACAAAAATACTTTGAATATTGTTGAGGTGCATTTGCCAAATGTTCAATATGTTTAAGCACTAATTCAATCTTTTGCTTATTTCCTTTAGTATCTCCAATAAAATTAAAATGTGCAGCTAACCACATAGGTCCTTCTGTACATTTTAATTCTTTTTTAATTTTATCTATAAATGGGGCATCGTTAAAGCCAATAGAAAATGCAGTAGTAAGCAATATATCCTTTTGCTCTTGGTTGCTCTCATATATTTCTAATAAAAAGGATTTAGCTTTGTCATCATTATAAAATTGTTGCTCAAGTATATACAAAGCTAAAAGACTAGTTTTGTGATAATTATACGACCTTCTTGTTTTAGCTTGATCTTTTGAATATAACCCTAAGGCAAAAAAACACATCCTAAGTAATAATTCTTCTTTAGGAATGATTTTAGATGCTGACATTAAAACCCGGTCACCTAAATTTAAGTCAGAATTATACAGATATGCTCTAAACTCTTGTTTCAATGCTGTTTTATTTTCAACATAAGGACCTAAACAAGAAAATAATTGGCCTACTTTATTATCTTCCATTCCCAAAAACTTATAAACATCTTGCCCAAATGTAACCTTAATATAATCCCATCTTTCTGCTAGGTAACTAAAATACACTTCATTATTTTTATATGAGGACTCAAGATTAATGGAGTAGCATTTATCCTTATCATATGAATCTTTTAATCCTTTAATTTTATCAAGCTGATTTATTGCTAAGACTCCGCAAAGTGCTGTCACTCTTCTTTCGTTATAGTCGTGACCAACAGAATAGAGTTCTTTTATGACTCTTTTTGTGTGTTTATTGATTGACTCTTCATCGGGATTTGCTAGCGGAGATGAATAATACCCGATAGCCAAAGTCGCTTTTACAGAAGGTTGGACTTCATTATCGTAATTAGAAAGTAGCTCCCAAGATGATTGTTCTGTATGAATTTCAGATAACTTAGAAGAAATAATAAATCTTAGTTGTGAAGGAAGGGTTTTGATTTTTTTTAGTATCTCTTCCCTAACTAAATCATCCTTACAAAAAGTCGCGGCTACCAAGCCCAAGTTACCATCCCGCTGTTTTAATTCTTTATTGGCAAGCTCTTTTATTTCAGGGATTTCAGTAGATACTTTAAGTAATAATATTAATGATTCATCAAAAATTTCTGATGCCATTTCTTCCGATTGTTTCAAAAGTATTTTGGCAACGTCATTACATTGTTCAATGTTTGCAACTTCAGTAATACCTCTAATTATAAAGTCATACCTTTTGCGTCCATTGCTAGGGGCAATGATTAACTCATTTAATTTATTAAAGCATACTGTTTTATCTAAAAATATTTGCGGAAAATAGTGCGCTAAACTTGATGCTTTATCAGTCGAATTATTAATGACTTTAAATATAGCTTCCTTAACTAGAGCATCTTCAATTCCCCAATTTAACAATAAAGCACCTGTAGGCCAAAAAAGGTGCGTCTTATTATCATTTAGTAACCTAATCAAATGACTTTTCATTTTGCTTGTTTTGAATAAGTGATATGCAAAATAGGACGAATAAAGGTCCTTTATCACCCAGTTCTCCATTGCATCATATGCTTCTTTAGAATGATCAATAATTTTCTTTATATCTCTAGCATTAGAACCTCTGATAGAAATAACAAACTTGGGATGATCGTTCTTAAGATCATCAATAAAGTAAGTTATAAATTCGTTATCGTTATAAAAGTGGCTAATTAATATTTCTTGCGCTAAATCTAACTCAATTCCCCCTGAGTTATTATAAACTCTATTAAGACATAGTGATTTTAAGTCATTATCAATATATTTTAACTTTATGCATTCTCCTACAATGGATTTCCAATTATAATCTATCAATGTACGATCATTAGAAAATTCTAACAGAAGCTTTTTGTTATCATCACTGACTTTTCCTGATAACGTTTCGTAATATACTTTAAGTAATTTTGCTGTAGGTTCAGTAGTTTCAGATATACTGTTATAAATTGACTTTGCTTCCCTCGAATCATACCAGCCTTTTATAATGGCTTCAGAGGCAATTAACCTAGTGTTAAGGTCTAAAGATGTTTTAACCAATTTAACTAAACGGTTCAATATTTCTTGATTAGAGCGAAACTTATTTACAATAACCATTGCTGCAGATCGTTTATTATGGAAATCATCTAGTGCTAATCCACTAAAAAGTATTTCTACTGTAATTTCATCACACGCCCAATGTTCGTCAATTTGTGCAAACAAACTTGTGAGCCAATCATGGGTTGATGGAATCCAGCTATTCAATTGATGTACTATGTCATCATGTAATTTATTTGAGCTATATCCAGAAAGAACAGTATTTAATAATACTTTCCTATGAGGTAAATATTTTCCATTCTCAATTTCACTAAACGTGCTGTTAGCTATGCTTCTAGCGGTATTTGCAGAACATCGATTTTCACCAAATGCTATTTCAGCCAAAAAATTTTCTCTACTCATACTTTTATGATTATCAAATTTTAATGCCTTAATATATTTAATTAAATCTTCAACATCTGAAGGTCGTTGTAACAAAGAAAACATACCCAAAAATACGTCTTTCCATTGACCATTAAACATATATTGGGATAACAATGATTCTTGCTCAGGGCATGCTAATGTAGATATATATTGAGCAGCTAAAAATTCTTGTAATGTTCTATGAAAAAAACCTATCTCTTCAATACTTTTCTTTACTAATATGCCAACTTCGGATTCGCCTATACTTATAAATTTTTCAGTATGACGTATGGCTTCCCTTTTGGTAAATGCGAATTCTTGTGATTGATCAGATAAATAATTGGTTATAAATTTTTGTGCAATATCAATCGGCGCATTACCGTGGGGGAACTCCAGTTGAATATCAAAGGCCAATCTAGCTAATATGCTTATTATTTCATTTTCCGATAATCCATTATTTATTGAAATAACTTGTGCTGCAGTTCTACGCCTTTGAGGTTGTACTTTAACTAAATCTGCGACTAAAGCTTTATAAACTTGAAATCGACTATGTGGGAGGGAAATACTTTTTGTTTTTAAGTGGATTAGCATGTACATCAATAAAGGCACTGATGCCAAATCTGATAAATCTTTGTTCCTCGATATTTCTGATGTAAGATCTTTTGTTATTTTATTAACTTCATGTTTCAGTAATAATTCATCACCTGTTTTATTTTGTTGCTCTAGTCGATATTCTGTACATGTTGTTATTAATCGTTTTTGTTGTTCTTTAGTAAGGCCCACTAAATACCCTTTAGGCCAATTTTGTACCGAAGTACCTAGCTGTTCTAGGCCTGAAGGCCTACTTGATATTATTGATGATGCTTCCCTCTCCTCTATAAAAACAGTTAGTTTTTGTAAACAAATTAATGCCGATTGCTCACTACTCCATTCATCGAGTCCATCTATGACTAATAATAATCTATCGTCCTGTATAGCTGTTTCTATAAGAGGCCATAAGTCATTATGATCCATACCACTAAACCACGATTGCATAGATTCCAACATGCTAGAACTTGGATTTTTTTCCAAATAATTTGACCAATAACCAAATGGAAGCCATACAGGTATTAGCTTGTTTCTATTTTGAAGTAAATTTTTATCTCTTATAGCAACTTGTTCAAGAAGCCCTAAAATGATGTATTTAAGAAGAGCGCTCTTTCCTGATCCTGGCCCACCAATAACTATGGTGTTTTTTTCAGAGCTTACCCAGTCAATTGCAGACAATCTATTTTCAATATTTGTAGTTGGCTGAATTGTAGTTAGTTGAAAATTTTCATTATTGTCATAATCAGTTTCAAGTACACCTAATAAATCAACAGAAAGGTTATTTTCACTGTTATCCTTAATTGATAACTCTGTTGTGTTTTGCTGATTCAAAGAATCAAAGGTCGTATTATTAACTATGTCTGGGGGGATATATCTTTCTTCAAATTTAGGTGTTGAGTTTTGTCCAGATAAATTACTAATACTGCCTTCATGGTTTTCAAATAAAGTACTGTAAAACTTACCTAATTTATCTTTATAATTTTTGAATTCTCCAGCGTTTAATCTGCTTTTTATTTGATCAAACTTCTCTAGTCCACAGAACTGTTTTGTCCACTCTGTTCCAAAAAAGTCATAAACAATTTTAGGGTAATCCTTTAACACAGATGACAATTTAAGTTCATCTAAAACAAGTAAGTTTATATTATGTTTTTTTAGTATTTTAGATTGTTTTTCTATTTCATCTGAGAGTTTAGTTTCTGACAAATCACATGATGTACAAATATAAAAGGTTTTGCATTTTTCTACCCATTTTCCTTTTAGGAAAGTGGAAATGGCGCTTTTAATATTTGTGACAGTATAATTTTTATATTGTTTGCATTGATAAACCGTATAAAGATCATCTGAATTATGCCTTACAAATAAATCAATCCCTTCTTGTTTTTGTCCTCGCTGACCATAAAGATGACAGAATTCTAACTCACCTTTATTTTCAACATACCTCAAAGTTAAACGCTCAAAGTCTTCCCAACTTAATGATCTAAAAGGTAGCTCTTGAATTTTGGTTTGCACTGGTAATGAAATATTCGAAGGCAGTGAATACAAGTACTCTGGGATGGCGGTCATTTATGATTTATCTTTTTATTGATATATTAATATGAACTTTATCAAATAATTATTAAATAAAACAGTTACTTGTTAACTCTTTTTTAAAATTAGAGAGGTAAATTTTGTTTCTTGCCACAGCTTTGACGTACAGAGCAATAAAGCTAAATTAATCTAATCTAATTTTATATTTAGCTTTCAATGGCATTATTTCTTCAAACTCACAATTTAAAGCATTAGTCAGTTTGTATAAGGTTTCTAATTTTATATTAACTAAGCCTCGTTCCATTTTGCCGTAATTACCTCTTTCAATACCTACATAAGCAGCAAAATTTTCTTGAGAGTAGCCTGATTCTTTGCGCTTTTTTCTCAACATTTCACCAAATTCGATTACTAAATCACTCACCTTATTCTTCCTTTAGGCAAAATGATTAGATTTTCATGTTGAGGGTTAAAGCACCACGCCCTATAATACCCATCATTTATTTTTAAGTGAACTAGGTTTGGTTTTGAAATTAGATCCTTTGATAACTCAAATTATTGTGGCAACGAACTTCGATCACTTTACTACGTCTGATGTACGGTCACTGTATTTGTCATTAAAAAATGATAGTGCTTTAGATCGTTCTGTCGTTAGAAGACATATATATTCACAGCTTTTGAAGTTAGTAAAAAAAGGTTGGTTGAATAAAATCGTCGCAAAGAGAAAGGGCTTTACTCGCTTTAGTAAAACGGATTCTTTTAATGTTAATGCGCTGCAACTTAAAGATGCTGTGTTGCCTGATTCAGCGTTGAATGATGGAGAAAATAAGAAGCAACAGCTGCTGGCAAAGTTGAACGACTACAAGAATGAATTTTTGTTGAGCTTAGGTGAGTCGGAAGCCTACAAAGATTTGTATTCAGAATTACCTGAATTGGTTGATGAAATTCAGCCTAAGTACAATAAGGCTAGAGATAACAATACTAAGCTATTAGGGAAGATCAGGGCCATTGAGGGCTTACTTAACCAAGATAAACTACCTGAGAACATATGAAATTACGACAATGGCAAGCTGAATGTATCGAGTTAGCATTGAAACAATACGGGGATGGTAAGAGCCATTTTTTAGCCTTGGCAACACCTGGCGCAGGTAAAACGTTAATGGCTTCGGAATTAGCTAATCAGCTGTTAACAAAGGACTTGGTTGATTTAGTTATTTGCTTTTCACCTTCTTCGATTGTTTCTCAAGATTTTAGTGAAAGCTTACAGCTAAAAACCCAAGAGCGCTTTGATGGCTTGATAGGTGCTAAGGGTAGATCGTTAACTTATCAAAACCTGCTGTTTCTGAATGACGATTTTTGGCGGTTATTTACACGGTATCGTGTGTTTGTGATATTTGATGAGATTCACCATTGTGCGGGGTCGAATGTTGATAATGCCAATGCGTGGGGTGAGCAGATAATACTGAATATTCAAGATAAGGCAAAATACACCTTAGCGTTAACGGGGACTCCTTGGCGCTCAGACGCGGCTCCTATCGTTCTTTCTAATTACTTACACCCTAGTAATAAAATATCGTGTGATTACGTTTATGGGCTTTCTGAGGCTATTACAGATGATGTTTGCCGCGTACCGCAGATTATTGCGATAGATAATAACAATATTTCGGTGGTGGATGATGAGGAAACCAAAACATTTACTAGTTTTAAATGCTTACTTTCGCAATCGGTCATTCCTTATCAGGAAATTATCGAGAATGAAAAAGTCATTAACTACGTGATTTCATCGGCACATGAAAAATTAAATAAAATAAGGGTGGCTAACCCTGATGCTGCAGGGTTAATTGTTGCTTCGTCTGTTGAGCATGCACAGCAAATATCTTCGTTGATGAAGGCATGTTTTAACGAGGATAGTGTTGTGGTGACATATAGAGAAAGTGAGCCGACAAGTATTATTCAGCACTTTAGGCATAGCCAAGCTAAATGGATTATATCCGTGGGTATGATCAGCGAAGGAACTAATATCCCTCGGTTACAGGTTTGTTGTCACCTGACGAACATAAAGACTGAGATGCACTTTAGACAGATCTTGGGGCGAATACTCAGAATGACTGGTTCAAAGAATCAAGAAGCTATTCTGTATATGCCAGCAGAGCCTAAGCTGTTGGAATATGCCTATAGGGTTAAGCAAGATGTTCCTTTTGAAGCTGATGTGGTTAAGTTTGAAAAGATGAAAGCAGAGGTTGATGACGATTTGGAGAGTAATGAAAAAGGGGATATTGTTTTCGATAAGAGTAAACCATTAAAGCCAATCGTTGAACTTAGGGTTGATGGCTTTGAAAGTGGGATTAGTCCTTTGAATTTTGATGAAATTAATGATGTTGCTGATGATCACTATTTAACAACTTCTTATGAGAAGGTAGTCAATATATTTGGTCGCTTTCAGCAAGAGGCTATTTCGTTGGGGCTAAGTGGATTGAGGTGATATGTATTTATATCTTACCACCGCCTAGCTTTGTTTGATTATTGAACTAAACTTATTAAATTAAATAAACTAATTTAATTAATTAAATGTTGGGTGTATGGCAAGACATGCTGAAGTTACTAAACAAGAAATAATCGATGCGGGACTTGCTCTTGAACAGGCTGGAAAACGAGCTAATTCAGGAGCTATAAGAGTGAAGCTTGGCAATCGCGGTGGTTTTCCTAGAATTAAAGAAGTCTGGGATGAGCACCTATCCATTAGAGAAGGCAAGGAAATACAAAGTGATGCTGATGAAACTATAGAGTTACCTGCCGAGATTCAAGAAAACCTTGAGTTAAATACTAAGCAAGCTATTAAAAATATAGAGAAGATTACAAACAACAGCTACAAGGTTGCTCAACAAATTGCTGAGAAACGAGTTTCATCAACCATCGATGAATATAAAGAAAAGATCTATGATTTTGAAGAGTCCGAGCAACAAGCAGGTATTGCTTTGGAAGCATGTGACGATATGATTGTAGATTTAAATAATAAGATCGATATTCTACAAGACAAAAATGAAAGTTTGTTATCTGAAAACTCTCATTTGGCTGGGCAACTATCCTCTGCTACTACTCGCATTAATGAGCTAAATATAAAGGAACAAGAGCTATTTGACTTAAAAGAACGATACGGTAAGTTGCTAGGGAAATATGAGGTTTTATCCCCCTAATAACTTCACAGTAGGAATTAATTGGAAAATAACATGTGGCTGTGCCGGCCAATTACATCTCGTATTGCCATTCAATTGCATACAGTTTGCCACTAAGTATATATCAATAATTCGATAAAGCGGTCATTCGTTGATTGTACTCAATGGCGGTTCAGAGCCTAAAGCGGACAAAAATGGTTACTAATATTTAGCTCTATTTAAGTCTGCAAAGATACGAAAGCGGAACAAAATATAAATTCTATTTTAATACTTAATTTGTGTTTGGTGACATAAAAAATCAGTTGTAAGGAGGGTCCGCTTTATGATCATAAAGCTGACATAAAATTAATAATTCTGTGGCGCTTTGGGGCACTTAGCGAGTTAGCAAATAATACCTAGCCACTCCATACCAATAGAAAGACTATAATAAAGGTAAGCTACTCTATTTAAATAGTCTATCTAATTTTATTTAACTTCAGTGCGAAAATTGGTAATTATATTCGATGATCGCCATTTTACCAGTTGGCAAAATAATGGATGCCTTTAATCTCTTAAAAATTAAGTACCATAATAACTGATCAAGCTCAAAGCAATACCAACCTCTCTTCTAAAATCCAGAACCTGGTTAAACTCAATAAAAGGTTCAACTTCAAAATATAGCCATGATTTATAGAACAAATGTCTATATCGCAATGATAAATAATAGGTTTCATTTGATATATCTTCTTTGTTATTACTTTTATTATATTGAATACCACTAACTAGCAATTGATTTTTTTCTAACTTAAAAACATGAAATAATCCTACCTTTCTTCGAGATCTAGCCTCATGTTCAAGTTTTTGCCAACTGGCAGAAAAAGAAACGGTACTACTTTTTAGGTAATAAGCAGTTACAGCTTTTAAGCCAGGTCCCCACCCATCTTTATTAAAATAATCAATTCGTGGGAGCAGTTCAAACTTTAACGCTTCACTTTGCCAATTTAAACTCGCTTCGGTTCTTAAGTATAGTTGCTTGCGGCTAACGCCAAGTCTCGTCTTTATATTATAATTTTTATTAAATTCTTTTATATACTGTACCGCTACATTTACACTTTCTTCATTCGCATTAAAAGGGTCTGATTCATAATCAAGTAAAAGCTCATCCTCATTATCATTATCAATAATTAAGGCAAGTTTTTCATTTACATTAGGTAAATTAAAAGCAACCTTAAATTTTGCATCAAATTTATCTAATTCTGCAGTGCGTGGGAGCCAACCTAATAGTAAGTACCCTTTTGCAGAGGCTCCCCCTTTAGTCGAACCATCAATATCGTCTAGCCAAGAAGCGGTATCTTGCATCATGGTATTAAGTTTACTTTGAAAGAGGTCGGCTCTAGGTCGTACTTTATCCTCAAGATCTTTTGAGCAGCAAAAAGTACAAAATACAAATAAAATCAGACCTAACGTAGTTTTTATCAGCATTACTTTATCTCAATTTAGTCGGAATTATGTACATAATAAATTGCTATTTTTGTGGTGTAAATCAAACAAAATACGAATGTGTGATATATCAAAGCGCAATTATTTAGTGGGCATAAGTTAACTGAAATATAATTCAATCAGGGCTACTCGTTAGTTTTAATTCCCTAATTCCTTACTCCTGAATAAATAGGCACATTCCGTTGTTTCTTTTGGTTTCTAAGTTAACTGAATACTTAGAGGAAAGGATGTGATAGTTACATTACATAAGCTATAAATAGTATTTTTGAGTAGATTATTGGTTTCAGCGGCTTTGAACCGTCCGCTGAAACCATTTATTTACTAAAAGTATTGGCAGTACTAACACTAGAAAAGTACGCTAAAAAGCTATTTAGCACTGGGCAAGGTGCCAGGTATCAATTCAAAATTCAGAGTAAAAGTAGTCAGCATGCTTTTTAGTTCATCGTAAGACTTACGATTTCCTTTCAACTTTGCTTTACCTGCTTTAATTTTATCATCAAGGCTTGCTGTTCCCATCATTACGTCATTAAGCTCAGAGCGATTCATGGTAATGGTCAGATCTGCTTTTGGTGACTGAATACCTTCAATATTGGTTAGTGCTGAATTGCTAAGTTCAACCAAGTATTTCTCATCATTATCTGGAGTAACAAAGTTAATGGTGAAATGCTTACCTTCCGTTTTACTAACATCTAAACGTACGGCTAAAAAGTCCAACCATAACGCGGTAGACATACCACGAATTACATCAGGTCCAGCCGCTGAGGGTGATGCACCACTTGGCATACCATGGCGTAATTCGTAAGCTGCAGCTAGGAAGCTGTTGCGAACACTCGGGCTCTCTTTTTGATAACCTATTTGTTCATATACGTCCGCTAGTAAATCTTTTGCAGGCTGGTTGTTAGGCTCTGCATAAACTAACTTGTTTAGAATTTCGATGGCGTGAAAATATTTCCCCTGATCATGCAGCTCTTTACCTTTCTTCATTATTTTCTTAGCACCACCCATCATTTCAACATACAACGGAGATGAGTCTTCAGGAGCCAAAGGCATCAATGTCGCAGGATTAGCATCCCAATAGCCTAAGTAACGGTTAATAACCGCACGGCTATTATGTTCTTCAGAGCCATGGTAGCTATGTGCTGACCATTGGTTACGTAAGCTATCAGGCAATTTGTAAACATTGTGAACTTGGTTAACCGTTACACCTTCGTTAGCCAAATGCAAAACTTGGTTATTTAGGTGGGCATAAGTATCACGTTGGGTACGCATAACTTCCTGAATACGCTCATTTCCCCAGCGTGGCCAACTGTGTGATGCAAACATGACATCAGCATCTTGGCCAAACTTGTAAAGTGCTACATTGATTTGCTTAGACCATTCAAGAGCATCGCGTACCAGCGCTCCGCGCAAAGTGTAAATATTGTGAATGGTACCAGTGATGTTTTCGGCTGCCCAGAATGCTTTCATCTCTGGAAACCACGTATTCATTTCGGCAGGTGCTTCGGTGCCAGGGGTATTTTGGAATACCATTTTGATTCCGTCAACGGTCATCGTTTCGAAGTCTTTTTCAATGATAACATTTGGGGCAATTAAGCCAGCATTGCCGCTTGCAATGTTTTTACCAATGGATTGATCAACATGACCAAATGGACTGCGGGGCAGAAGAGCACCATATTGAAAGAATAATCGTCGAGTCATGGCATTACCGGCCATTACGTTTTCGGCAACGGCATGATGCATAAAACCTGTTGATGCAATAACTTTTACCTTACCGCTTTTAACATCGGCTTCATCAACAACACCACGAGCGCCACCAAAATGGTCTCCATGAGAGTGAGAATAAACAACGGCAACAACAGGTCTTTCGCCAAGTTGTTCATTGATAAATTTAAGCGCCGCTGAAGCTGTTTCTTTAGTTGTTAGTGGATCAAAAATAATCCAGCCGGTATCACCTTTAATAAAACTAATATTGGCTAGATCATAACCACGTACTTGGTATATTTTTCCAGGCAATACTTCATACAAGCCATAGGCCATATTAAGCGTAGCTTGACGCTGTAGTGAAGGATGCATGCTGTCGAAGTTCTGTCCTTCTTTTAGGAGAAACTCATAACTACCCATGTCCCAAGCTACGTGTCCTGCTTCAGCCATTATTTGCTTGTAATCTGGTGCAGCAATAAAACCTCTTTTTGCTTCTTCAAAATCACGTTTGTCTTCAAAGGGTAGACTTTTACGCTGTCCCTCTTGTAATTCAATGGTGAATTTTGACGGCATTTTACCTTTTACATCAAAATGCTTACTTGGATCGCTTGTTTTTATTTCTCCGCTACTGCTTGCGGCAAAGGCGGTGGAAAACGTTCCACTAATAAAAACGGAAGTCATTGTTATACAAACTAATTTTCTAATCATGTATTTATCTCCATATTGATGACTAAATTCAGTTAATACCTAAAGACAGGTAAAAACTGTTTGCTAAAATTTTGGTGTCGTGAACAAATAATTCTTTTAAAATCCTTATATATCAGTTTGTAGCGATCATTTTTAATGTGTTATTTACATAGTAATACTCTAACACTGGTGAATTTATATAGATGATAATTACTGTCCAATCAATAGATTTCAAAGTCTTCTTTGATTTAAAATAATAAAGACACACTATTTAATAAGACAAAAATGCTTAGCATTACCAGCCCATATGATAAAAAGCCCATATGCGTTCAATATTCATTGGTAGCCATTGTTGGTAATATTGCCAGTTTTCGTACTTAGGTAATTTAACCTGTTTTCTTAAGGCATCAGGACTGTGGACTCCAGCATCCATTGCTTTTTTAACTGCAGTCATTAAGTCTTCTATGTAAACGCGTTGCTCTTTTATTACGGAGGCAGGGTCAATGGCGGGTTCACTTTCTGGGCCATGAGCAGAGATAACATAATCAACATCCATTCTTTCAATTTCTTTTAAAGAACGTACCCACTCGTCAGGCCAAAAATCTGGCATGCCTCTAAAGGCAACTCTGCGTGGCGTTACAATATCTGTGACAAAAAGAATTTTTTCTTCAGGGAATCGCATCACAATAAGGCTATCACCATGATTAGGTCCAAAGTAAGATAGCTCAATGGTACGTTTACCTAACTTCACTGTGTAGTTATCGTCAAAAACAATATCAGGAGTTGGCAATACAGGACTAGGGTGGTCTTCAAGCTGCTTTAACATATTTTTGTGGCCAATATATTTTGCGCCTTCTGCTTTAAATACATTACCACCAGAGACATGGTCATGATGATTATGGCTATAAATAACAAACTTAACTGGCTTATCTGTTATCTTTCGAATTTCACTCTGCATTAACTTCGCAGCCTTCGGGTTTAGGGGATCTGAAATAATCACGCCATCATCAGTTACCACAAAAAAATTACGATAAACCCACCAACGAAATACGTATATGCCGTTACCGACATGCTTAACACTGTGGCCAAATGTTTTACCCCCCATAGGCTCTTGTGTTGGAAATGTTGACGATGCCATGACAAGTGAAGAGATGAGAAAGCCAACGATTAACGTGACCTTTTGCAATATTGTTCTCATAAACTATTCCTTTAAAAATTAATGTAGATCTTTATTTGCTCCACCAGTGACTCTGAACTTGAGCAAGTGTGTAACTTTTTCGTTGTTGCATTCTTAAGTAGTAGGATGCGAGGCGTGGAAATATATTTTTATCTAACCAGCTGCTATAACCCAATAAATCAAACCTTGAGAGTGCTACCGTCCAAATAACATCAGCTACGGTGTAGGTATTACCCAGCAGAAAATCATTATCTTGCAATTGTTTTTCAACAAAGATAATTGCTTCTAATGCGTTGTTTTCAACTGTTTCGATATATTGTTTATCAACTCGAAATTTCTTAGTCTTTTCTGAGCGATTAGCACATACAACATAGTTAGCGCTAAGTTTAGGATGTTTTTCAGATAGTAATAATGTTTTTTGTATTCTTTCATTCAATATTTCTTCAGATTTTTCCATCGATGGATGTCGGGCATAACTGAGAATATGCAGATCAACACCATCAGCTAAATCAATTAATTGATCCATTAATGGCCTATCACTTTCATCTTTGGGGAGCAAAGCGTTTCCTTCTGGTAACGAAGCAATAGAGCGAATAATTTGAGCAGAGTCAGTCAATACTTTTGTGGTTCCGTTTCTAAACTCTACTGTGGGAATTACTCCTTTTGGATTAAGTTTCAAATACCAAGGTTCAAGCTGCTCTTGTTTTTGCACAATATCGATAACACGTCCCGACCAAGCAAGTCCCTTTTCTTCGAGTGCCAGTCTCACTTTCATTGAGCATACCGATAAAGGATGATGGTAAAGCATGAATGATGTCATTGTGTTAGCTCCCGTAGAGTTAAATTTGAATAACCGTTAATAGTCTAATTAAACAACGATAAACTGCTTTTATACGCGTGGTTTAATCGGCAACATATGTGGCAATACATCGGCTTCTGGCTTATCTAGAAAGCTATGTTTGAGTGCGCCAGCAACATGAGCAAATAATGCCGTTATTAGTGTATATACCAATAAGAAGTGCGCTTGTTTGGCTAATAACCCAATTTCTGGGTTTTTACCAAAGAGCAAAGGTAAATCAACCAATCCAAAGAGGCTAACAGGGTAACCAAATAAATTGGTCATTGCATAACCACTAAATGGGATTGCCAACATTAGAATATATAATGAGCCTGTAATTGTTTTTGATAGTAGTTTCTCCCAACTCGCTAGTACGCTGGGCAATTTAGGTGAGTTATTAATCCTACTCCAAATAACTCTGATAATGGCGAATTGCATAAAGATAACGCCAAACGATTTATGCATACCTATGAGTTCCATTTTACTCGGATCGGCTTTATCTAAGCCGGTCATGTAAGTGCCTACAGCGATAAGCACCAAAATCATTAATGCCATACCCCAATGTAAAAATTTAGCAAAGGCTCCGTAGCTTTGTTCATTTGTATGAGTAGTCTCCATTGTTTACCTCTTAAATTAGCTTGAAGACAATTAATACCTACTTTAACTACTGGCTATAAGTGATGTTTGTTAGCCAGTATGTTGTATTGTCACCTGCGGTTTAGTAAAAAACCTCACATTACAGTTAAATTAATACTGTTTTAACCAAAGTACACCAGCAAGTGTTAATTGATATGACGCTACTTTCTTTTTAACTAAAGGCAACTCATCTAGCACGCTTTGTACTTCTTTCTCTGTTTTTGCTTTGATAAAAAAAATCACTTTACCAACATCACCTTTGTGCACACTCACTTCCGATTTTTTGTTGTCTAGGTAGACATTTTCTACTGTGCCACTTACCCATAGGTCTAGCACTTTAGCCATGTGCTCGTTCAATGTGTCCTTGAATAAACTGGTATCATTCGTTTCAATCGTCCACGTAACCATATACGTATTGCGCATATCTGCATCGCTTGCGTGTACTGATGAAATTGAAAAAAGGCTTGATAAAATAAGTGAAAAAGTAAGTAGTAGTTTTTTCATAATAATTTCCTAGATAAAAGTTATAGTGTTATTAGAGTTAAAGGGTTAAACATTAATACTGATCATTTATAAGGTCCGCTCTCATCATTCACCTTTACGTTAAATTAAAGCTAATAAAGACCTTACTAATTATTAACAGCTATTTTATTGTATTTAATTGGGTTGATATATGTGCTATTAATCAACTCATTGTTTACTCAAAAGGCCTAATGTGAATATTTTAACTCTAATGGAAACTTTTTCTGTTGTTGTAGAAACAGGAAGTTTTACTGCTGCGGCTGAAAAGCTTGAACTCTCTAAATCATTTGTCAGCAAACAAGTCTCAACACTAGAAGAAGAGCTAGGGTGTCGTTTACTTTATCGCACTACACGAACATTGAGCTTGTCTGATGAAGGTAGTCAATTCTATAACCATTGTCAGATAATCATGGCTGAAGCTGAGAATGCTCGCGCTGAAGTCATGGATAGACAAGGCGCCCCTAGGGGGAAAATTCGAATGACAATACCGCAGAGCCTTATCATTTCTGGTTTTGGTCAGCTACTCATCGATTTTCAACTTCAATACCCTGAAATACAATTAGAAGTCATTGCCAGTGGTCGTATTGAAGATTTAGTAAAAGAAGGAATAGATATTGCGCTAAGAGTAGGGCAACTTGAGGATTCAAGCCTTATCTCTCGTCGATTAATTGACTGCACCTTTCAGGTGGTTGCTTCTCCTGACTATATCAACAAGTGGGGGGAGCCTTCTCAACCAGTAGATTTGATGCAGCACAACTGTTTGATTTACGGTGATTCTAAAATAAATAAAGGTTGGCCATTTCGCTCTCCTAGTGGGGAATCAATTACTGTTAAAGCAAAAGGCAATCTAATAAGTAATGATGGTAGTTTGGTTGTTGAGGGCATGCTCAATGGGTTAGGTATTGGCTTTGGACCTAGTTATTTGTTCAATGAACATGTAGAAAAGGGCCGTTTAAAATTGTTACTAAGAGATTATTATCAACCACCCACTGCAATTTCAGCCTTATATCCCCTCAATAGAAATTTATCTCGAAGGATTAGACTATTAATTGACTATTTATCTGAGCGGTTGTCCGTTTAGTACTCGCTTGTGGCTTTTACTAATCGTTTATTTTAAAACTAAGGAGACTTACCCTCTATAGTGCCCAGTTTCGTTCTTATCTCACTTTGGGGGCGTTAGCGCCTTAGAGTATATATGCTAATGTCAGCTTTCTTTGAAGATAGCTGACATAATAGTGGGTGCAGTTAGGATAGCTATACCATCAAAAAATTAGTAATTAAAATCGATCCAAAATTGTCAGCTAATGGCTAGCAGTTGCCGGAAGAGTTAATTAACAGTCAACGTCCGCTTAGTCGGAAAAGTTGTCGTTAGTGAAGCAAAATCGAAGGTCAGCTAAGTGCAAAGTGAACTTGCTGTATTAGCGGCAAACTTAATGCAATTCAGTGGGCACAGTAAATGTTATTTGGTGGCTAAATTCATGTAATTATCCAATTAATGATATAACCGATAAATTAATAAATAGCTTAAAAATTTATAACATTCATTTAATACTATTTATTGTAGTAAAATGAAAATGCTCTTAACATAGCTATATAATATTTTTAGGAAGTAAATAACATGTCGTCTGATCGCTTTGGCACCAGTGCCAATTACAAACAACAAGAAAAAAGTTATCGTGACAGAGCGTTAAAGCTATTTCCATGGGTTTGCGGTCGCTGCGCTCGTGCTTTTGAGTTCTCCAACTTAAAAGAATTAACTGTACATCACGTTGATCACGACCATACAAATAATCCTAATGATGGAAGTAACTGGGAATTGCTATGCATATACTGCCACGACAACGAGCACGATAAATACACAAAGCATGCAGAGTATCGAACAGAAGTTATAGCTGGTGAGCATAACCAAGAGACAGCTACTCACAACCCTTTCGCTGACCTCAAAGCAATGTTAAAAAAGTAGACTCGAACCCTGACATATTTGAAGTAGTTATTCCCTCTAAACGTTGCCTCATGTATTAATATGACAACGTTCTTTCCTTGTGACTTAGTTAAATAATAATATTTATATGGTTAATATTTTCTGGATAGCTTCTACAAAACCTATTTGGAAAACTTCATTACCATTAGCATCACTAACTTCCCCGAGTTCACCTACTTTCCATTCTTTTGCTAAAATCTCCTCTTCATCAATTGCATGAGAAAGTGCTTCTCTTTCATCGGGTAGCAATGCCTGACTATTAAAGTGATGTTGATTTGTAGCTTTATTAGTTGGAGAGCGCATATCAATATGAATGTTCGACTGTTCTTTAGCTAATTGTAGCTGTCCACGAAGCCTGCTATTATCTGCGATTAAATCAAGTACAAGCCACTTTATATGGAGCTCTTTAATATCGTTAACCCATTCATCTTTTTCTTTAACCTTACCTGAGACTGCATTTGATGGTTTTTTAAAAGCTGCCCATGATTTAATTAATGTTTGATATTTTTCTCCTGTATTATTTCTGATCGCCTGAATTCCAGGGCCATATGCTTCCTTACTTAATCGTCCAATCATGGCGATAGTGAAGTCGGTAGAGCCACGGTTAGCTTGCTCAATACATACTTGATGTATTATTTCGAGTGACTTGATGGCTCTAGATGAAGCCCCCTGTTTAAGTAATTCTAAAACCTTTTCAGGTGTCTCGGCTTCACTGGCTATAATTTCGTTTTGCATGCTTACTCCGATAAAGATTTATTAACACTTAATTTAACTGAATGACCAAGTAATAATTTCTTCACCTCGTCTTGAATTTGTTGAAGCTTGTCAGCCCCCCTTAAATCAGATAAACAAACCTCATTACTCATAATTTTTTCGACATTCCCCCATGATTTCAAGCGATCTTTAAGGAGTGTGCTAAATTGATTTCCGACAACTAATTGTTGCTCTGGCGATAACATATATATGCGAGAATCGATACCGTTTATATATGCCATTTTATCGATTAACTGAGTACGTCTCACCGCTGCATCAGAGCCGTCGGTAAGTGCATAAATAGTAGCATTCGCACATACTGCACTGAGTTGATGAAACTCACCTTCGGCTTCGTCAAGACTCCAACTAAGCTCATCTTCAGTAGAATTGACAATTAAGGAATTTTCGCCAGTTTTATCATTCTTAGTTAATTCATTGCTAAGCGCTATACACTGTGTAATCAATCGAATTAGGCTTATCATATCGCCCAAATACATGTTTTTTTCTTCTGAAATTAACTCTAGGTGTGTTTCAGTTTTTTGTAGCTCTGTCGCTTTAATAAAAACCTCTCCATTTCTATCATTAATATACCGTTCTTTTTTCAACTCTTTAATAGTTGAAAGTAATTTATTTAGTTTATTTTCGGTTTTTGTTTGCTTATAAGCGACTTCATTCTGGACAGCCATCAACCCCCCTATATGGGAAGGGCTTGTGATGAAAAATCGACATCGAGGGCAGTTTTTAACTCCGAGATGCCCAACGGGAACAGGGAGATACTTTTTATTTTTAGATCTTGGATCAACACATTCACCTCCTTCCTCACACCTACCGCCCCCTTGTGGACATATCCCAATATCACTAAACGAAAATGCTGAGGATGGGTGACTGGCACTTAATGAATCAAGATAAATTAAGTCGTTACCAACTAGCTCGTTTTTAATTCTCTCTATATTAGTGTTACGTAAATCTTGCTCCAACCGGCTTGATGAATTAGCTAAGCTGCGCTTATGTGCTTCACTTAGTTCATCGCGTATTTCTGCGAGTCCAACCTTGGTGTAATAAATGGTCATAACCAACCGGGCATGACCAACAAGCTTTTGAACGATGTGCACTGGAACCTTAGCATCGACAACAAAAGCAGTGATCAAACTAACTCGCATTGAATGTGGTGTGTAAGATGTACTATATGAGAGCAAGCTACCACTTTTATTTTTCAGAGATGTAAGTGGGTTATCACTGGTTTCGATTTGATGCAGGACATATGGAATACTGTTAGTAAAAATTGTTGGAAGATACGGATAACTGCTATTCATCTGTCTAAACAAAAAGCAATTACTACCACGTTTCTGTAATATTTTATCTCCGATAATTTGCCGTAATTGGATATCTGTCCATTTAGTTAATTCTGGTATAGGGTTATATTTTGATTGCCAGTTACGAAGTTTAATCATCCAATATTCATAACCTTCAGGACACCAAGGAATGGAATAACCTCCCTCTGTTCTTGATGTTTTATTTGTTGTGAAGCGTAAACCTATTTCATTATTATCATACTCCTTGATAAAGCCTTGCGCTTTTTTTTTCCTTGCCTTGGATTTAACTAAAGGACTTGAGTTATCAGAAAATATTATTTTTCCATTGACTATATTAGGTACTCTGTCATCCGCTTCCCCACTATCACACCAAAGAAGCTGTTGGCCTCTTGCTGGTATATTTAATAAAGAATATGTAGCCAAAAACCTAACCGGTGACCAAATTTGCGTTACTTTTTTTGAAGTTCTAGTGCCATCGAGCCCTTTTATTTCTATATTTCTGGTTCGAAATACGCAATCAGGGTCCTTTTCATCTATTAATAATGGGTCAACTTCGAACCAATCTTTAGTGGTCACCTCATGTAAGTGATTTAATTCACAGAAATTTTTTACTCTATCAGGAATAATCCATTCTCTAGCTGCTACTACGTGTGTATATGCCAATGAAGGCTTATCAGATTCGCTAAGTCGCTCAGGTTTGATATTTAAAATATTGCTTTGAAAATTTCTTACAGGGTTTCTAAAGTCAGGATGAATTAATTTCTCATCCTCTTCTTCTAGGGTACATAGCATATTAAGAGAGTATTCGAGAAAAGCCTTTATCACTAAGTGGTTGGCAGATGCATAGTTTTTTGGGAAATTATCCTCAAGGAACGATTCATATTGTTTTTTATCAAATACAGTTGTTCTAAGCAAGAAATTCTCAGGTGAAACAGGATAGTCATGTCGTATGATAAAATTAATAATAAATGAAAGTGCAGCTCTTTTCTTTGCTGGAATATTTCGTTGCTGCTCATTAATATAAGAGTCAAATACTTGCCTCCATTTAAAATTAATATCTGGTATATCATCAATAGAGTTTGTCATTTTCTCAATATTTAAGAAACGAGTCCACGCGCCAAAGCCAACCCAATATTCTTTATAGAAAATAGCCGGTTTAGCAGGTAACCTTTCGTCTTGCCTGTAACTACTCTGATAGTCTGAGCTGGAGTTTATGCCAAGGAAAATAGCTGCTTTGGATGCCTCTTCTATTGTTGAGTAGTAGTCTTTTCTTTTCTTTCCTAAGAAGCCAAACCAAGTGCCAAACTCTTTCCAGTCTTCTTTGTAAAATGTTTCAGGGTAGTTTGGTAGGCGTTGATCATGTTTACAAGCTGACTGATAATGTGTTCCATGTATTATCCCTAGAGCAATAGATGCTTTTGATGCCTCCTCTATGGTAGGGTAGAAATCTTTTTTTTCTTTTCCTAAAAAACCGTACCACGTCCCAAATTCAGTCCAGGTTCCGTTGTATACTTCATTAGGATAACTAGGTAAACGTTCGTCTTGTTTATGAGTGACGTGATATTCTGCACTAGTATTTATCCCTAGGGCTATAGCTGCTTTTGATGCCTCCTCTACCGTAGGGTAATAGTCTTTTCTTTCATTTTCTAAGAAACCGTACCATGCGCCATACTCTTCCCAATCTTCGTTGTAAAAAAGGTTAGGGTTGGAAGGTAATCGTTTGTCTTGTTTATAGTTTGTCCGATAAGTTGATCCAGAGCTTATCCCTAGGAGAATAGCTGCTTTTGATGCCTCCTCTATGTTTGGGTAGAAGTCTGCTTTTTCATTTCCTAAAAAGCTATACCACCCACCAAACTCTTTCCAACCGACTTTGTAGAATGTATCTGGATTGGCAGGTAATCGTTTGTCTTTTTTATTGACTATCTGATATTGTTTGCCAGTTTCTATCCCAAGAGCCATAGCTGCTTTTGATGCCTCTTCTATGGTTGGGTAGTAGTCTTTTTTTTCATTTCCTAAAAAGCTATACCACCTGTAGTGGCATAGTTAATTTGGCCACCTAATTAGAGGTGTTATCATGCACCTCAT
>OJIR01000106.1_pt1 | contig 28576 bp, 22 predicted proteins | sample 1595711 | NCBI WGS metagenome assembly OJIR01 (sample SAMN05416846, study PRJEB24817) | seawater metagenome | isolation source: Sea water | place: Canada:Atlantic | collected 2013-07
CAAGGCTTAAATCTTGCTTTTCTTCACTGTCTCCGAGCAAATCATCACTTTCATCAAGCACATCTTCATCACTCTCTGCATAAATAGCTAAAGCGGGTTGTGTTGATAAAAAACGTCCTAGGTTTTGTAACTCTTTTAGAAGAGAGTTTATCGATTGCATAGTTGACTGTTGCTGAGTAAACATAACCTCTCTAGCACTGACCAAGTCAGCCAGTAACTTGCCTATCGCTTGTGTTTTAATGAGGTAGTTAAACTGCTCCTTCAACGACAGTTCTTTTGTGCTTTGCACATAACTAGCTAAATCATTGTTGATAGCTAGCATTTCATGTTCACCATTACGTAACAGTACTAACGGATCACCACTGAGCTTACCCATGCCACGAAATTTAGTATCAATATTATGGGCAAGAGACTTAGCTTGTGAATCTATCTGATTAGAAAGCTCATCGATACGTAAACTCTGTGCTTGCTCAACAATTAATGCCAGCTGTTTTTGAGCGCGACTTAATAGGGATACTTCACCTGTTTGCAAATATTCAACAATAGTACGGTTAAACTTAACCGTTGTTAACGAAATAAGTGCCTGATAACCCTTATATTGCGCTTGGCTTTTACTTAATGATTGTCCGACGTGGTACATGGTTACTAGATAGATCACAGCAAAAATACTGATTGCTGTGGCAGATAAACGGGAAAAGCTAGAAACACGCATAACGGGGATGCCTTCATGATGAAATAAAGACAATGGTCACTCATTTATATGACAGTTAGGTTACATAAATATGACGTATTTATTGTAGCTAAACCCATACTCTGTCAAATAGGGCTTTTATAAATCAATAGGTTACAAAACTTATAAACCCATACCTTGTCAAAGCTACTTAACCATACGTTGACAAATTGGTTTGATATTTATTTGTTGGGTGTAATAAAATTACAAAAGGCCTAATACTTCCATATAAAGGCTTCTTCTGCCTATTCGGCAGATTTGTGGTTTACATAAACTTCGAATCGATTGTTTTTTTCTTCAGCTACCTTTTCGGCAGTCTAAGTTATTTCTTCTCCAACTCCATTTCGACCGCGATTTTCAACTGCCTACTCGGCAGGTTGTTTGGTAACAATAAATTAGGCTTTTTAACTTAACATTAAGGAGGTAAAAAGCCTACTCATCAAATACTTTTTAGGATAAACAAACCTATTCTGAAGGAGCTATTTAGCAAATAGAATGACTGCAGTTATATTTCAATACGATGATAATTACCTGAAGTCTGGCTCACCTATTGGTGCATTATCTATCATACCTAGAGTGTAATCATTTGAGGTCGTTAATATCAACTTTACACTCAGGTTGGTCTTTTCGTTCCTGACAGAGAAGCCTATCTTCATAGTCACTAATCAAAGTAGCTAAACTATCAAGTTCACCTACTTCTTGAAGATCTTCTGAATCCCACAATTCTTCAACACGTGATAGCGCAAGTTTTAAATCTTCATGGGTTTTAATTTGCTTAAGTTTCATTATGAATGACATGACCAAATTTATCATCTGGAAGTTCTTGCTCATCATCAAACATAACAACACCTCTACGATGATCTCTTAACGCAAACAATGCGACCTTAAAACAACTTTCACATAGATCGAGATGATATGAATCACCGTCCTGATTTGAAGCATAGCCCCAAACTGCCTTTAGCTCTCCATATTCTTCATATTTATGCCCTGCAACGCCAATCATCACACTTTCATTGCAAACATCACATTTGCGATCAACAACTGTTTCAATTAATCGTTCAGCGTAAATTTTCATTTATATACCTTAAAATTAAGCAACAGCATATTGAATATCAAACTCTGTAGCCATGGCAGTTGGCTGCAATTTCTGAGCATTTTTCTTCAACTCAACAATACCGTACTTTTCCATGGTTCTAAGGGTACGACTGATGTTACTAGTCTGTCGCCCACTTAATCGAGCAAGATCACCAATGCTTTCAGGATGATACTCCTCGATTAACTTCAATAATCGCATGTTATTTTCACTTAATACTTCACCAAGCGATTTTATAGAGTTAAACCAAACTTTAGGTTCCCCTTGTTCAACGATTCTTTTCCCTGATGCTATCTCAAGAATTCTACGTTGGTACTGCTCTCTAGGCATAATGCCGATTTTTAGCTTACTCATTTTGTAACCTCTTTCAAGATTCGATTAACTTCGTCGAAAAAATCTTTTAATAACTGCTCTGCATTAGAGAACGTATAAGGCGTTCCTTTATCTTTAGAGTCTTTGTGTAGGTGATCGTATTCAACAATACGCCCTTTAAATTTACCTGTCTTCTTTGACTTTACTGCATGTGTATTGTCGAAACCCATAATTCGCTGGTTATGATTATCGTGAAGCGTCAGGTTATAGCGGATACCATGAGGGCGCTCTATGGTCGGCTCAACCATTCTTGCCTCTATCTTGTGCCAATAACCATTCTCTTCAAAAAACTCAGTACCATCTAAATCGAGTAACACATCCAAGGCTGGATCTTTCTTCATATATTACGCTCACAACCCGCCGTTATCATCTGATGATAATACTGTATCAGATTACTAGGGAATTATCACGCTTAGATGTTTTTATATACAAAGGCAGAAAAAGGAATAAGGATATTTTTCTTCTTTGTAATTACACCCGGTCACAATTTGTTGCTCGATAAATAATCATATTCACGAGTTAGTAACGCTTTAGGCGATACCTTTTTGGTAGTCACTAAAGCGTTACTAAATAAAACTAACCCTTCTGTGCGATCAGCGAGAGCCTTTCATAAAACGGCTTGGTTAGCTTAGGTGAAAGAGTAATTATATCCTCACTGTACTTACCATAAATCTAATCTTCCAGTCTTTCTGAGTCACTCACTTAAGGCAACAATAGATAAAGCTCCAATAAGTTCAGCACCATTTGATAATAGTAATCCGAGCGTATCGTTATATGCTATACCGCCTTGTTCACATTGAGCCTTTCTAAGCCATCCTTCACTTGCTAAATTTTCAAAAAATGGTGGAAGTTCATCCGATTCAAATGGCGTTGCTGTTAATGGAAAGTGGTAACCAATAGGTGAGCCGCATACTAGATAGTCTTCTTTGTATTGAAAAACAATACGCAGGCTTTTGTCACTTTTGTACTCAGACAATATGCCAGCGAGCTTGCCATTAACAAGAACTTTAGCTTCACGATTCAATATTTGCATTAAAACTCCCCGTATACTAATTACTAAAATGAAAACATATTAGGAAAAACCTTCATATTCAATGTGCCGGATATATTGAAGGAGTGCCTTTACTTGATTATTTTGACAAACTTCAAGGGCCGTTTGACCTCCAAAAGTAGGAATTTCTTCATTTTGGATCCAGTAAGCAGCTTGTTCATCAGAGCCTGACCAACCAGAAATAAGGGGGAATAAATAGGCTTTTTCATCTTCTTTAAAGAAGTTACCAAGGCATTTATCTAGCATTGGAAAATTAGACAATTTGTTTGTCATTAATTTTTTCATTGTACTCTCTTGATACCTAAAAATTATTATCTAAAATTAGTTTTGATAAGTCAGGTACTGTTCCTTTAAGTCGCTGATTAGTTGAAAGACCATAGCTATTAAAGCAAGGTGTAGATATTTCAACATTATTTTCTTTTTGAATGTGTATTATAAAATCTTGCTGATTACTTGAGCTGCTCATTAAAACTCTATGAAACAAATCGACTTCCTTTGGAGATATGGGCTTTTGGGGATTAAAAGGACGGCCTTGATTCTCTGCTCTTTTTTTAAGACGTTTTAACCTTCTTTTAGCACTGCCTTGAAATGATTTTGAAATTGACTGGTTTCTAACAAAACGAACCTCTTGGCAAGTGTCTGGAACTAAGAGTGTTTCACTTATTTTGAAGAACCCACAATCAAGCATATCAATAAAATAAGCCTGTTTTTTAAAGTCGTCTAAAGTTGCTGTGCTCTTATGGATAAAAGAAATCACTTGGCCTAAGGAAGAGTTAGACCACTCAGGAAAACTAATACCTAAATCTTGTATTTTATTTTTTGATATATAATTGTGCAAAGTTGAAGTACACCGCCCCATTAATAGGGGAATGTTAGCCTCGGACGGTAAAAAGCGAATCATAAAATAGTAACGCACATTAATCCCCTCCCTTTTTTTGAAACATCCCACCTTTTATTAGAATAGAAAAAACATACAACATTTCAGGGGGGATTTGATTGTTTTTTATGGTCGATAGTTCATTTAAGTACTTTTCAGAGTTAGAAAGTAATGAGTAGAAATCTAGTTTAGATTGAGGATGACGTCGAGCAATAACTAATTCACTATCAGCTCCATACTCATGAGCACGTATAGGCTTAGATGTTTCTTCGCTGTACCAATCATCGATTTTTTGTATTGCAGCTCCGATTTTAACTGAATTAAAACTTACGCCCTCTTCATTACTGTGATTACTTTTCACTTTAGCAAATTGTTTGGAAGGCTCACCTTTTGTTACTTTTTCAAGGAATAATTGACTTGGATATATTTCTTGGCAGAAATCTACGCTCATTTTAGCTGTAATTTCAGCACTCCAAAATATTTTAGGGTCTATTAATGCCTGAAAAAGTTCGTCAGCTAATTGTTCGAGTATAGTGCTTTCTTCTTTAGGCCATTTACTGTCCCAAGATAACACTCGGCTGTCGGAAATTGTGTAGCTGTTATTTAAACTAGTTTTAACAACTATTTTTGTATTATTTCTATTTTGATTTTTCCATAACCAGCTACCTAAAAGGATATTTTTGGTGTAGCGAAGTGCTAACTCTTTATACCCACCAGACTTAATAAATGCTTGAGAGAGTTCAGACATAAAAGCCGATACATTAAGATCATTACAGCAAGAAGGGTGTAATGAGTTCGCTTGAACCCTAAGGGAGAACTTGCAGTAAATATGTTCAATATTAGGGGGGACATAACATTCTTCTAGGATTAACGGATTACAGTATGCCAAATCTTGAGGTGCTAAATTTTTAGATTTGAAGTTTGATGTATAGCCTTCAGTAAACCCAGCCTTTTGTCCTCGGATTTTGCTTATAGAGGCTTCCAAGGGAACAAAATCGTGATCACTGGTTTTATAAAAAAATATACCTTTACTAGGGTATAAAGATCTATTGTATTTGAATGTACTGCATAATTTCATAGTTATTCCTTAGGCACCCTTCATTATCATGAATTTGTCTTGCGCATCTAATACCCAAAAAGCTTTTTTAAAAAACTTGTCAACACCAAGAAATCTCATGTTAATGCCAGTAATGCACTCAGTTAGACCTATTGCTGGCTCTGCATAACTGTGCAGATTGGATATAGAGTTAGCTCTTTGGGTTGGCTTATCGAGTAGTAAGTAACCAAGCATTGTTGGACAAAGATTTTTATTTTCTTTAATGGTGATTATTAGCTCATTAAAATCAGCAACTGGAATTTTATTCGGTATTATCCAGCTCCCAGATTTAGGTAGCCGTTTTAGTTTTGAAAATAGGACTTCTTCAAACTTGTATATTTCACACCATTCGCAAGGTGAGTCTAACTCTGGAGGAAATAGTGTTCCTCCTGCCAGCCTGGTAGGGAGAAATGCTTTTAACATGTCTTTATTTTCATCAAATTTTTTTAAATCATGTTCTAAACCAGAAACATGAATGATCAAATTAAATGACAAGTCACAATATTTATTATCTCTTATACCGGGTCTTCGAAATTCTTTGTTATTTGCTCCTTGCATTCCGTACTCAGGTAACTTAATTCCTTTTATTGCTGAATACTTGTGGATAAACCAAGAAAATGAAGTGAATCTAATTTTTGTTCCCAGACCCTGATTTAATTCTCGTTGATAGTTATGTAGCATGCCCCAAACAGCCGTTAATGATGGGATCCCTGAGCAATACATATTTGAAAGTGCCTGTACATCAGTAGCTTCAATATTTTGTAAATACAAATATCTGTTCGTAGAGGAAAGGGGCTCAGAAGTTGAGTAATTTTTGTTTTCTGAAGCCAATTGATTTAAGAGCCATTTGATCTGAGATTTCATTGGTATAAGTAATCGACCATTAAAAGAAAAGGCTCTAGTTTTTATATCATTTGATAGCTCTGTGTTAAATAGATGGTTTAACTCCGTAACCAAGCTAGGTAGCTTATTTTCGTTAAAGGTTAAGAATTCCCCCACAAATGAGATTTTAAGTTTTTCAGGGAGTTCAACTGCTGCTGTATTATCTTCGATATCTGATTTCCACTCTATAAGTGGAGATATCCACTTGATTAATGATGACCTTACTTGCTTGAGGTGGGATACTTTTTTTATTCGTCGTTGCTTAACAGTAAGTTCTTGGTTAATTGAAATAAGTCCATTTAAAGCAAGGATGAAATCTGACTCTTTTAAAGCAAAGGAGTTGAAAATATTTTCTTCATTTTCAAATTTCCATTCTTTTGAATGACTTAATCTATGCTCTACTTTCCCTGTTAATGGCGGATAATTAAATATTCTAATATTTCCCCCTAGAGAAGCAGGTAATTCACCCACGGAACTTGGTCTGACATACTTTATTGTCGTAAATTTCCCTGAGTTAGTTAGGGATAACTTTTGAATTTCAGCTAAAACACTATGACTAGTTACTGGTGATATTGATAAATAACTATCACGATAAGGCAATAAAACCTGTGTTGAGTATCCATCAACGCTGCTTGGGAAGCTTTGCTTTGGTAAGTGTGAAGCTATTTTTTCTGCAAGTGACTTTAAGCGCTTATTTGTCACTCCTAAAAGGGCGAAAACTTTTTTCCAAACATCAATATTATTGAGAACCGACGATGCAAGACAAACCATTTGGCTATTAAGCCTGAAAGAGCATAAAAATAACTTCGATAAATTTACTGCTGCGCTATTGTGTGACCAACCTAAGGTGTAATTAAAGTTTGCACTACTGATAACATAGGGATGAAAAATTGGTTCCATTGCTAAAATTCGTTGTTTACTTACCCTTATATCGGGATATTTTAAATTATGGGTATGAAACCAACTAACTTCATTAATACATTTCTCAACATGAGAGGTGTTTCCCAATGTTTTTTTTGCAAATTTTTCGTCAAGTAAATCTTCAACCTGTTGTTTCTTATATGTTAAATTCGTGAGTATTATTAGTGTTTCTTTCTCATATCCTGATATTTCAACTAATTCTGTGTAAGCAGAAAAACACTTTCTTAAGCTGTTGTTTCTAGTTTGAATGTCCTCTATTTCTAATATTTCTTTGATATGATTAATTTTTACCATTTCGATACATAGACTCCACTTCCTGAGCAGCCATAGCTTTGATAAAACTCAATAACTTGCCTTAGAAAAAAGATACCTTCATTTGCGTTTATACGTTTTTGTATTTTGAGATTAAAAGCAGCTTGGAGAATTCCATGCTCAAACAATCTGTAAACCTGTTCATTGCTTGTTGAAAGAATAATTGCGGTTTCCGTTACACTTAACAAAATATCTGCAATATTAGGCTTGGTTGATTTTTGGTGGTTATTAACTAATTGACATAAATAATCTATTAAAGCTTCGTGAATAAAATGCTTTTTATGATCATAAGTATTTATTGCTTCAGCTCTTAGTATTAGATCACCAAAGATAAAGTGAAATGAGGTTTGATTAAACGGTATTATTAATAATGTTTCAGCAGATGAGCTTATTTTATGTAGTTCACCATGAAAACTGTCTGGCCAACTGTTGAAATAGTTCAACAGATCCATATAGTTAAACGAATCAAAAACTTGATATCTATGTTGGAACCAAATAAGTGAAGCAAAGTAATGAGATAAGGGTTTGTTATTGAATAATACAGCATTTGGAACCTGCTTTTGCTCCATCATAAATATAGCTAATTTATATTCCTCACTTGAGGGTATTGAGGTAGGTGCTTTTGATAAATCATACCCACAAGAGCAATTACCTATTGATTGATTTTCAATATAATTTATTAACTGATTACAGTCAGGGCAGTTTTTGATTAGCTTTACATTATGAATGGCACAAACTGTGTAAGGTTTTATACCCCAAAAATACCGAATATATTGATTTTCTTGTAAGCAGTGTGGGCAAATAGGTATGCCAAATCGTTGCTCTTTCTGCCGCAAAAATAATAAAGGAATATCAACCCCATTACGATAAACTGAACTATAACTATTGAGAAATAGAGTGTTTGACTTCAAATAGGAGAGTTTAAGTAAAGTAAACTTTGGGATATTCAATAAGCTCTCAACAAGAGCTAGTGCCCTAACTCTGAAATGACTATTTTGCTTTGCGTGATAAATATTCAGTAATTTTAATTCAATTGGGAATGCCCCATGAGCTTCATGATCAAGCTCAAGTAGTGCTTCTCTAATAGCTAGGCTCAATTGTTCGTATGAATCGAAGAAGTTTTCTTTTGCTATTCGAAGCATGTAGCTTTCAAGAGTCTCATCTTCAAAAGCAGCTTTTTTAGGGGTAAATAAAAAAGCCATTACTGAACCTTCATGCTACTGCTCATATTTTCAAATGACATCGCTAACTTTGCCCACAAATACTTTTAAATTAGTTAAACATTAATTCAAAAGGGTCGTGATCGCAACCCTTTGTTTTTAATCTGTTTTATTGTGTAATATTACTCTATTCATAGTGCTTTTTTTATTGTGTAATATTAATTGTATTATTATTTCCCATTAGTTTAATGGGTTGATGAGAGAGTTATAATATGACAATTTATTGCAGACATGAGTGTAAAATTGTTGCATTATAATTTAATTGAAATTTTGAACATTTCTTCTTAATTTATCATCTAGTTAAGTAACTATCTTTATAAGGAGATAAAGTGCGACTTCGAGAAGCTTTAAGCGTTTTATCAAAATCATCACCATACGCAGTGTCCACTGAGCGTGATGAATCAATTTCAGCGCACTTAGATGCAGTCAAAAGTTATCTATATATTGAAACGGATATAGAGAGTGATTTTAAAAAATCACTGACTTCGCTATCACCATCAGACAAAAAAATAATATTCTTGTGTGGTAGTAGCGGTGATGGAAAATCAGAAATACTAACTCGTTACAGTAAAAAATTTAGTAAGAGAGCCGACTTTCATTTAGATGCCACTCACAGCTTTCATCCTGACACCTCAGCTATTGATACATTAAATGAACTTTTTGAAAGATTTGAACAAAACAGCCGCCCTCTTGTAGTAGGTATTAACACTGGCATGTTAGGGAATTACTCTGAGGAAGGGACTGTTGAAACGATAAAATATTCGATAAAAGCCTTTTTAAGTAAAGAATCTTATGAATCAAACCATACGTTTCTAGATTTCGAAAGTTACCCTAAATTTAAGTTAAAAGCTGAAGGTCATTCCTCTGAATTCGCCAAAGCCTTATTAGAGCGAATCACTTCGAGTGAAGATAACATCATAAGGCAGTTTTACGACAAAGAGCATGATCTTGCAAAGCCAGATAAAAGGCTATGTGCCAATTATAAATTGTTAAGCATACCTGAAGTTCAAGATGTCATCATCGACATATTGTTTAAAGCTCGTTTAATGAGAGATCAGTTTTTAACAGCTAGAGCTTTACTTGATTTTATTTTTAACCTGCTAGCTGGGCCTAATTACCTTTTCGATAATTTATTTCTCGGTAGTGATAATGAACTCGCGCTTAAAATTCTTGACTTTGATCCTGCGAATACTCGTTCTAAACAATTAGATAAATTTATATTAGCTCGAAGCCTAGGGTTACCTGATAAGGATTTTGATAAATATCTCCAATTCATATCCAGTGAGCTTGGCGTTAGACGAGGCCAAAAACCAGAGTCATATTTGCGATTATTCTATATTTTAAGAAAATCTCAATTAGGTGAAAATTACCATACCCAATTTAAAAATGATTTTGCTGAAAGGTTAATAGATAAATACTCAGCAATATGGAATTTGCACTTTAAATATGAAGGTGACACTGAAATCAAAAAGCGAATTCGTCACTTCTATCGAGACGTTATGATAGCGGCCATTCATAAGTACAATAATAGAAATGCGCCAGAGCTGGAGAAGGGGCAATTTTTAATTTCATCTCATAATAATTATCAAGTTGCATCAGATATAGAAATGTCCGCAGATCTGGTTTCTATACAAAACCACCAAGAATCCAATGCTTCATATTTTACCGCATATTTAAAAATTGGAGATAAATCAGTAGATATCCCAGTTAATATAAACTTGGTGGGGCTGATGGAAAAAATTGTCGAAGGTTATCGTCCCAATAAACATGACAAAAATACGGTTGTGTTATTAGATGAGTTGATTGATGAAATTTCAGATATTGCCGCTGACTCGAATACACTACTTATCCTTAAAGGTAAAAAGCGTATGAAAGTAAAGTCTGCTGATGATGAATTTCAAGTGAGTGGGGTTTAAGTTATGTCGTTATTAAGACCTGATCTTCCTAAAGTGAATCCTAAGAATACTTTAACCAGCTATTTTCCTATTCGTACAAAAGATCGAAGTGAAATATTTGATTGGGATACCGTCTTAGGGCATGTTGTAAAATATACTTATCGAAAAACAATAAAGTCAGAAAGCATTGATGAATTTAAAGAGCAATGCAAGAAACGTTTCTTAGCTAAGTTAGATGAAGATAACTTTTGGCCAGTACTCGAATCTATGTATTTTAGTGGTGAAGAGCTTTATAAAATATCACCAGAGCTTTTGTTGTTTAAAGCTCATACACAAAAAGGTACTTCTAGTAGCGCTAGACTTGGTGAGCTGTTTCTTAATCTCCTGCAAGATTTTGCTTTAACAGAAAAACCAAAAACTAAACTCAATTTTATTGAACGAGAAATTTCCACAGCCTTTGAGAGTTTTGTTATACAAGGAAAAAACAAAGGCACAGTAGTTAGTGAGTCAAAAGAAACTCCTTATTTACCTTTTCTCTCTAAGTATTTTCAAGAAGATTTAGCCTTTTTAAACACAAAACCAAAGTATTTGTTAAGTACATTTAAAGATTTTATTCGCTTGTATTCCTTCTTATATACTGCCCAGTTATCGATTAGTTTAAGTGAATGGAAAGGCGGAGAACCAAAATCAAAATCTTGTTATTTCATCATGGATAATGAAAAAGCTAGTGATGAAAGAAGTTGGGTGAAAAACTATGGTTATAACCAACTACAGAATGCTTTTGATAAAATATTTCCATATTTATCAGCCAGCGAAAGCCTTCAAGATCCCACAGAAAAAAAGAAACCTTTATGGTATTTAGCACAAGAAATTGAAAACGATAGTGCTAACCTTTATCTGCTTAATCAATATGTAAATGCCTTTAAAGAAGACAGAAAACTCTCAACAAATATTGATGATGCAGAGTGTACACTTGGTGCAATACAGAACTTATTAGCATTAGCCGTGGATCAATTTTCTCGTAATGAATCACGACATGAAATTAATGTTCAATATGCAAAAACGACAGAAACAGAATTATGCGGCCACTTTATTCAAAGTCGTGGACGTGCAGGTCGTGTGCTTGTTTTTAATCAAGACTACATCGTGCTTCTAACAAATTTGGCTATTGGGCAACACAGAGAAAAATTAAGATTCCATCAATTAATGAATGCCTTTGAAGAAAGAGGTGTTTATTTTGATAAGCAAAGCCAACAAGTATTAATCGAATTTTACGAACGTATAGGAAATGTGGATCGTATGAGTGACAGCGGAGATGCAGTATATGTCAGAAAAACAATTTGAAGCGTTTCTAACTGAGCAATTTACGAATTGGGCATCAACAAATCTTAATTCAGGTTATCGGTATCAATTTCAATCACCGGATTCAAATAACAGTAATCGTTTATTTGATGCATTTGTTGCTTTAAGCTCCGAAAATGTTGCTATAAAAAACGTAAACATCCCAATCGTTAATTGTGAACAAACAAAGTTGTTAGTCGTGCTTCACAGCGAAAATAACGGTGGTTTTTCTGAAAACTTCATTTCTCATATTCGAGATGAAGTTGCTGGCCAACAGTTAGAATTAAAAAACTCATCTTTACTTGTTATTCATAATTCGATGTTAGACACGCTAATTAATTCAGCCGAAAATGTAGCTCAAAAAGGCTGGGTTTGGCATCCGGCTGAAATCAAAAAGTCGATGTTTAGTTTAATATATGAACATGATTCTAAAAGAAAAGTGTCGGAGTGCTTATTAGAACATCGCTTTAACCAAATTGATGACGATGGCGCAACCATGTTCGGCTTTGAAGATTTGTTTAAAGCTATTATTGATGACGGTGACCTCCGATTTGACGAAATTGGGTTACTAAACGATCCTGCATTGGAAAATTGGAATGGTCCTGTAGGGCAAATTAATAACCGTTTAGAAGAAAATAAAAAGCTATACGAGCGTATTGAACATATAACACACCACTTCCCTAATAGCCTTGATGAAAAATTAGCCGAGTTAGACTTTGGTGAAACATTCATTAAAAAGCACTTTAAAGGTGAAGAACCTGATGCTTGGAAAGCAGGTTTAGAATTAAGTGCTTGTGAACAAGAGCAGAAAAAGAATAAAGAAAACCTTTTAGAGTTAGAAAAAGAAAGTATCTCTCAAGGTACATTATTTGTTAAAAATAAAGCAGAAACAAAAGCAGGCCAACGAGAACGACATTTAATAATCTTACTTGATGATGAACAAAATGATTTTGAATTCGAATTAACTTTTGTTGGTGGAAAGTTAGAGAAAAAACAGTGCAGTATTAAAGATAATAAAGAAGATGAAATATCCTATTCTTCGCCAGATAATACTGGTGGTAAAAGAAGTAGAGTAAGTATTTTTGGTGCGTACCCCGATAAAGCTACCTATTTTTCATTCATTGTAAAACGCGATAAAGCTGCTGAGCGATTTAAGTTTAAAGTTTTAGTTTTACGTAAAGACGAATTTTATGAAGAAGCATTCAAATTTAACTATCTTATTGAGCCAAATAAAAAACGAGTTACATTACAAACCGAAGAAAATAGTTTAGTTATTGCTGAAGGTGGAAGTAGAGCAACTTTAGAAGAAAGTGGCCAAGTATTTGATAATACTAGCGTCAGTGAAGTAGATTTTGAACAACTTGCAAATGAATCAGACCAGCTAGATTTTATAGTTAAAGGTAAAACTACTGAACTTTGCTTTAATGTTGAAGGCGCTATTGCAACAGATTCGTTGTCATTACCATTAATTTTAGATCAGGATAGGTTCGTTAGATTATATCAAGATGATTATTTTGGTTCCTTTAATAGGTCAAAAAATAAAGTTCTTATTGATAACAAAGAAATTGCGCCTAAAGGTAGAAGACTCACTCTGCTTCAATGGGAAGCGCAACTAGTTGATCAACAACTTTTAACACGAAAAGATAACGATTCAACCTCATTGAAGTTAATGGATATAGAAGGAACCTACCCTGAACTTTACTTGGCTTACAAAGACTTTTTTGATTTATTAATCGATAAGAAAACTTTGCCAAGTATTAATGGTTGGGGAACGAAGTTTTGCCAATCCGTTAGCCAAATCGTTAATGAATACAACTCGGCAATTCAAAAAATTAAATTTGATACTTTATTAAGTAAACACCAAAAACAACTTGTGAACATAGGCTTTGCTGAATATGACGGTGTTGAGTACATTACGCCATTTCATCCGTTAGTTTTATCATATTACTTAAACTTAGTTGAAAGCATCAATTCCGAAGAAGGCGATAGCTTTAAAGATCTACCTAAGGTTACTGTTGCTCGTTTGAATGCTCAAGGTTTGTTACCTTTTGTTTATCATCCCATTCATGAATTCTCGTACAATCAAATAGAGCAAGAAAACTGCTTTTGGTTACAACTTGTGCCCCAAAAAGACACAAGTTACGGCTATGTACGTAAATTAGTTAAAGACAAAGTTACCGAGTTTTGTGATGCATTCAGTGCTTTATTTACGTCAGGACATCGCTCTAGTCTAATTATTAATTCTGTTAATAATCACCACAACAAAGAGTTATTTTTAGGGCTTATTGATTTTGTAAAAGTTAGAAAAGATAAAGTTTGTCAAATCCACGTTAACTTATATGACGATGACTTAACATATTCTGAATTTGATAGATTTGCTGATACACACAGTTACGATGTGCTCAAAGAACTATACGGGTTAGACAAGGGTGCTATTCGCGAACAGGCTGATGCAATTATAGATTTATTACGTACACGATTAACTTATAGCAAATTTAAGCACCGTGATGCAGAAGAGGATAAATATGAAGAGCAAGAATACGCTCATATGAGCTTCTTCCGTAATAACGATCGCGTTCAGCCGACAGACGTAAATGTTACAGAAGAGCTTAGTGGTGTTGTTTGTCATGGCTTACTGGCTGGAGAAGCTGCTGATAATAAAGATGGTGAAGGATATTTCACTGCCTTTGGTCTTAAAGGTGTAAATACAGATGATAAACCACATTTAAAAATGGCTGAAAAGCTCAGTGGTCTTATTAAACCTTCTAGAAAAACTAATGAGCAGCATAGTCGCTCTAAAGCAATGGCACTTGCTGTTAGTGATAAGTTTAAACAATTACTAGAGTGCTCATACCGTAGTTCAATTTGGACAACCATTATTGACCCTAAGGTAACGTTAGACTTCTTTGAAAGTGAAAAAGATGTTGTGCTTATTCACTATTCAGATAACTACACAAATTCAGTTAACTATGATGCTATTACTGTTACACAAGAAACTGATTTATATAAGAAAGTGTTAGAGCAAGACGAAGGCGGTATTATCGAAGAATTTAACGCCTTCAATGGTGAGTGGTTGTTAAAAATGATCACAGCTAATGATAATGATAGAAAAGAGAAGAAAGGCATTATTGGTGCATATAAATTTGTAAATTGTTTATTAGCACAATCCGATATTATCTGGGTGCCATTATCTGTTGCCGAATTGATTCGAGTCGCAGGAAATATCGGTTTAAAAATGTCAGATAGTGACTTTTCTAGAAACGTCCATGGCTACCGAAGCGGTGCAATATCTGACGATGTATTATTTGTCGGCTTCAAAGACCAGCAAATGGTATTGCTACCACTTGAGGTTAAAACAGGTAAAAAGCAAACGCATTCAAAAGGCGTAGAACAAGCGAAAGAATTAAAACGTTATTTAACTCAAGATATTCTTGGCAATAACACACTGGCAAGTCATCTATACCGTGGTTTGTTTATCCGCCAAATACTAATGCAAATAGACAAATACAAGCTATATCACCTGTATGATAAAAACTACTTTGATGGTTTAATAGCTGAAAGGGAATGGTGGTTGCAGGGCGATTATAAATTAGCTGAAATAGCTGAATATCCTGATGGTTTTTTAGTCTCACATGTAGAAAACGAAACATTCTTCGAAGCAGATTTTAAAGAAGTTGATGACATTCTTAAAATTCAATTACCAATTAGCTATTTACCTAGCTTTATTAAAACGCCTTTAGGTGAGTTGTTCAGCGATATCAAACCTGAAAAGCTGTGCCATATCCCAGAAAAATACATACTGCCGAAAGAGCCAGTATTAATGTCAGCGATAAATACAGAGCTAGATAACAACGTAGTTGAATTACCAATAGTAGATTACAAAGAGACAGCGGACGTAACTTATTTAGAAGAAGTTGCTGAACCTGCAAAAGCGGAGCCTATTGTAAAATCTAATAAACCATTGACGGTATTGGTCGGTAATAATATTCAAAATGATGAAGACGTTTTGTGGGAGCCAACCAATACTGCTAAGTTCATGAATACCAACTCAGGTATTATTGGCACAATGGGAACAGGTAAAACCCAGTGCACTAAATCAGTCATCACTCAGCTATATCGGAACCAGCATAATAATGTTGATGGAAAACCTATCGGTGTTCTTATTTTTGACTACAAGTCAGATTATGTTGATGACAAATTCACCCAAGCGACTAATGCGAAAAAGTTTAAGTTATTTAAGCTGCCATATAACCCATTAAGCTTGTTTGGCGACACACCAATGTTACCGATTCATACGGCTGCTGGCTTCTCTGAAACAATGGCTAAAGCTTACGGTTTAGGTAAAAAGCAACAGTTGAAGCTAGAGAATATTATTCTTGATGCGTATGAATTGTCAGGCATTAAACCTGAAGACCCTTCTACGTGGAAACGACCAGCCCCTACTATCGAAAATATTTGGGACTTATTCTTAGATCAAGAAAAGGTAGAAGAAGACTCCCTATATGCCGCTCTCTCTAAATTAGCGCGTTTCAAAATATTTGAAACAGATCCTGAAAAAATGATGAGCTTATACGAGCTAGTTGATGGAGTTACGGTTATTGAACTTGCTGGTTATCCAACTGAGGTGCAAAACCTAATTGTTGCGCTAACTTTAGATTTATTCTACTCACAGATGCAGAAGCAAGGTAAGCCAGAAGTACAGGGTGACTTTAGGCAGGTTTCTAAATTGATACTGGTTGATGAAGCAGATAACTTTATGTCGCAGAACTTCTCCAGCCTAAGGCGAATATTAAAAGAAGGTCGTGAATACGGTGTTGGAGTTATCCTTTCCACCCAAGATATTACACACTTTAAAACTAACGAAAATGACTATTCAGCTTATATTTTAAGTTGGATTGTTCACCGTGTTTCACAAATTAAAAATCAAGACATTAAATCCATTTTTAATAAAGATGACAAAGCTGATCAAGAGCAATTAATGAAATCAATTCGTGGATTAGACAAGCATTACAGCTTATATGTAAATGGTGATAAGAAAATAACAAAAATTAAAGATAAAGCATTTTGGGAATTAAATTAGCAGGGAAGAAAATATGCAAGTTAGACCTGAATACAAGTCATTCGGAGAACTATTTTCTGAGAATAATGTTTTTTTTACCCCTAAATATCAAAGGGATTATTCTTGGGAATCAGAACAAATTGAACAATTTTGTGGGGATATAAAAAATGCTCTTAACCTAGAAGCATTAGGACAACACACTCAGCATTTTTTTGGCGGAATAGTTTGTGCCCAAGAAGAAGGGGTTGGTAATCGAAAAATTGATAATATGCTAGTTGATGGTCAACAAAGACTTTCCACGATTGTTATGTTTTTCTCTGTCATTAATAAATTATTAAGTGAATTTGAGTGCGATATTGCAGATGAAGAGTTTTGCAATGAGCTTGTTGCTGATACACAAAAATATATAGTGTTTGAAGAGAGAGTCAATAGGCAAAAAACTGTACATACAAGGATAAAGATAGGCAGTGCGGATAACGAATTTTACCAAGCAGCTATAAAAGATCGGAAGTTGGCTGTAGAAAGAGATTCTCATAAACTAATTTGGCAGGCTAAAGTGTTTTTTGAAAACTTTATTCAAGATGAATTACTTATAAATAAAACACTAGCTGAGTCATTAGAAGTTATAGATAACTTGATTAAACTTTTTGAGGAAAGCTTTCTACTTATTCATATTATTTCTACTACTGTTGATGATGCATATAAATTGTTTATGGTATTGAATGATCGGGGTATTAATCTAACCGAAGGAGAGCTTCTCAAAGCTCATACAATTGGAAATTTTCCTGAGAATGATGCAGATGTAGTTCAAATGGCTCAAGATTGGGATCTCATTTTAGCTAATGAATCTAAAAGTGTTAGTGATTATTTACGTTGGGTTATTACTATGCTCACAGGGGAGCATATTCCTAATACTCAAGTGTTAGACAAATACAAATCGGAGTATTTAACACAAAATCTTAGTATTCAAGAAATGGCTACAAAAGTAAGATTTATTAGAGAGGCGTGCGATAAATTAAAATTAATGAGTGAAGCGGAGTGGCCTTTTGTACAATCAAATGTTACTACTAATTTTCACAAAACCAAGTTAGATTGGCTTGTGAAAAAATTAAAACATACCCATTCCATGCCTTTGTTATTAGCCTCGACTTATTCGACAGAACAAGAATTTCAAAAAGTCATATCAGAAACTTGTAAGTTTTTTATTAGATACAAAGTTATAAGTAATATGCATGCTTCGGTATTCTCTAGTTTATATCCACCATTAGCTAAAAATATTTTTGAATTAAGAGATCGGTTTTCTGTTTCTCTTCTACAAGGAAAGTATAGAGAAATCATCACGACTAAAGATGTAAACGATGATTATTTTAAGTCTGGTTTGTTATCACTTTCCTATAGCAGACGCGGAGACAATAGACCTATTAAGTATTTGATGGTAACTATACAAGAAAATTGGGATTGGTTAACCGCACCTAATGAGCTGTCAATTCGAAGAAGATTTAATATGGAGGATAAAACTGTCGTTTTTGATTTCAATAATACAACGATTGAGCATTTATATCCTTATAGTGCACGTGAAGGAGAAAGTTGTGAAGAAATGGAGGAGTTGAAAAATAGAATTGGTAATCTAGTTATTTTAGATATTAATACTAACTCTAGCAATGCAGATCTCCCCTTTACTGAAAAGAAAGATAACTTCATCAATTCAGGAATCGGCATACATGAAATGCTTGTTAGACAGGAAACATGGGAAACTGAGCAATACGAATTATTAAAAGAACGTTATATTGAGCTGTCATTAAGATCTTTTACTTTTTAGAAAATAGGGTTACTTAATGCTACTTCAAAAGATATGTAATAGTATTGAAAAACATGCATTCGAGTTAGGCTTCGAATGTACTCTAAATGATAATTTGATAAAAGTGTCACATCCTAGTACTGCATTTCAATTGCATGTAGATGTAAAAAGTGAAAGAAATATTACGATCTACGTTAGTGTTAGGCTTTCCTCTTGGCAAGTTATTGATGAACGGACGGACTTTCATGAGATTTTATCAATATTATTTGCCGCATATGTACGCTGTAACTCTCCTTACTTAAATTGCGCTTTTGTCGATATGGATCACCCCATTCTTGATATGCCTACAGAAATATACTTTAGGCAGATCGTTTTTACTCAGCCTTTAAATGGAGGTAATGGATATGTGACATTTAGCCTAAAGCAAACTAAGGATTTTATGGCACTATTACTTGGCTTTAATTACCTAACAAGGATTTTTATAGGCTTCGATCATGATAGTAACCGAACTTTTAAATTACCATGCTTAGAAATAGTGTGGGTAAAGAAGCTAGAAAATTTCTTTGGTAATTTAGGAAACTTGTATCAAACAAAATCAAGAATAAACCCTGATTGGCTGCACTACAGAAATGTGGAACAAGGAATTTCAATGATTGAATCAGTAAATGTAGCCCACGCATTAAAACAAATGATCCATAAACTAGGTAATAATAAATCAATAAGGTATGAAAACTTTGACTTAATTTTTAATAAGAAAAATGAAAATGTCAGAGTTAGACGACATACAGTTGAAGGATATAAAGCATTAAACTTTTTTAGTGAAGGGAATCATAAAATCTATAATTTATTTTTAGATTATGCATTAGTAATGATAAAAGGTGACTACTTATATATTCACTATATCCCCACAGGAAGACCAGTAGTTGAGTATGTTAAAAAAGATATTGTTAAGCGTAGAAAATTAGAAAACAAGTTACTTTTTCGAGAAGAAAGTTACTTTTGGAAGAAAAACATTTGTCCTGAAAAGTTTGAAAATTTTTGTATTTCATTGCTAAGCCTTCTTCCTCAAACTATAAGTGTTAGAAAGGCAAGTCCACTCAATGAACCAGATGAAGGAATGGACATAATCTGGGAAATTAGCAGTATTGCTAAACGTGCAATTGATGAGAATATTTCACCTATTATGACTCAAAGAATTGTTGTTCAATGTAAAGCAAGTAATAAATCACTCGGAAAAGGACAAGTAGTCGATATAGGAGACACTATTGATTATCACAATGCCAGTGGATATTACTTAATTACTTCAGCTCCAGCAATAACCAGAACCTTGAGGAATGCTTTAATTCGAAGAAAAGATAAGGGGTATAATGTTGATTGGTGGGCTAGATTCGAACTAGAAAATTTTATTGATGAATACCCTCAGCTGCTCAGCGGTAATGAAGCCATGATGGTAATGGCGTAGTCTAGTTCTACACCATTGCTAGTGGCTAAGCTAAAACCTAACTGTATGGTAATGACATGAAGTCACTTAAAATTTTATAATTTCTAAGGGCCCCTGCCCCATACTCTACGTGGCTCGCCCAAGCCATTTGTAGTTCCTTTCCATCCAGCTCAGGGTACTTCTGCTTAAGTAACAACTCAGTCACTAATTGAGTTTTACCAAGCCAAGTGAATTTGTCCAATGTAAGGCTACCATCAAGCTTATATTCGATGTTTGGCTGGTAAGTATAATCAGACTCAATTGAACGAAAAAAGGCGATACGAGCAGATACGTTGGGTGTAATACCTGTGTTGGCTTTAAGCTTTTTGAGTTGTTCTTCGACAGTACGGTTTAGCTGCATTCGGTTGGGTAACATTATACGGCCTCTTTTTGAGCAACAACTGGGTTGGTTTTCCAGAAGTAACCTTCATTTAATGTTGAGCATTTAGTTTGTTCATTAAATTCAATTTCAAAAGCATGTGAAATTTCATGTGACATTGCACTGAAAAAGTCTTCATCAACTTCGGTATCTGTAGACAATAAAATGACTTGTTCACCAGCTTCAGGGAAGTAATGTTTAACCAATTTATCTCGGTGTTTTGAGTCTAACCTGCCTAAGGGAGTATCAACTACAACAGGCAATACTTTACCTGATAATTTTCCTAGAGCCTCTAATATGGCAAAGGCGAAAATTTGCTTTTCACCAGCAGACATAGATTTTCGGTTAATGGCGATATCATCAGCATCAACTAGCGTTACGTCGAACGTATTAGGGTCTATCTTCGCTGAAAGCTTGAGATCTTCCTTACGTGCTAGCTTTCTGTACGATTGGGCGAATAGCTCTTCTAATTGGCTTACGCGCATTGCTGTGAGCTGTGCTGAAAACTCATGTAATATTTCTGTGGTTGCATCGACACGACTTACGGCTTTTGAAATAGACGCTTCAGTTTTTTGACTGGTATAAAGCTTTTCTAACTTCTTAGCTAGCTCTAAAGCTTTAGTGATAAACGATTTAGCTTTAACTAAATGATGACTATACTGGGTTTTAAGTTTGTGTTTTTCTGTATCCAACTTACGCAAATTATCATAAAGGCTCGTTAATTCTTCTTCATCAGGTGCTCGTTGAATGTTTATAGAGATAGATTCTAAGGCATGCTCGGTTTCCATCAACTCTTTAGTTAACTTGTTGCTTTGTTTTTTTGCTAACGATGAGTCTTGCACTTGAGCTTGGATCAAGTTGAAATCAGTATTGGATATATCAAGTTCTACTTTACTTGTAGAAGGCTTGGTAACAGAATTGAAATACTCGGTAATTGTTGTTAATAAAGCATCAGAATTACTTGTAAACTGAGATTTAATGACCGCTTCTAATCCTGTTAAGCTTTCATTTAACTTGCTGGAAAAAGCCTGAGATTCTTTTGTTTCTTGTTCTTTTGATAAGCTATCTATTAATTTTGATATTGCATTAGGAGCTAATACTAAAGGGAAAGAGCCATCTAATTCATTTAGTAACTTAGTTTCTAATATAGCTTTTTTCTTGATTAAATAATCGGCTCTCTCTTTTTCTTCATTTTTGGTTTTTGCCCAAGCTCCGCCTTTCTCTTGTATTTTTTTTTCAGCTTCACGTATTTGTAATTCTAGGTCGGCAAGCTTTCTTTTTACTTGATCTTCACTTTCTCGCTCTTTATTAGCTTGTAGTAATAATTCTTTCTTCTTTAGTTCAAGCTCTTCAATAATTTTAACTGTTTTAGTATCAGCCACCTTTTGGCTTATTTGCTTAATATATATATCTAAATCATCAGATAGGCGATTAATTACATCTATCCCTAGTAATTTTTGAACTGCTTCTTTGAGATATGAGCCAGTATCATCTTCAGCAAGTTCAGCTATTTTTTCGCCATCAAAAAAGAATAAATCACCAATACCAGGAGGCACTAACTCATGCAAAAAGCTTTGAACTTGTTCTTTTGTTAGTGATTCTTCACAAACATCATTTTTGAATAGAATTAGTGACTCATCTGCATCTAACGACCAATTGCGAACAACACGGTAGATACTATGTTTACCTTGATGCGTATGAGTAAACTCTAAACTGACTTTAGCAACAGAGTCAGTATTATCCTTAATAGATTTTTTATTAATTTGCTCGACTAGGTATTCGTTAAAGTCTTTTTTAGAAACAGCATTACCAATTGCTTTTCTACCTAAAAGTGCAAGGCGAATAGCTGTTAAAATTGAAGTTTTACCTGCACCATTTAAACCACCAAATAAAACGACAGGTTTAGATAATAGCTCTTCTCTTCTAGGTGCTAATTCAATATTATGCTGGCCATTAAAAACACGAAAGTTTTCTAAAGAAAGGGTTTTAAAAATCATTACAAGCCTTCCTTTTCAATCAATTTATTTAGTTGTGCCAATTCTTCAGCGATAGAGATAACTTCTTTTGATTGGCGTATTTGGTTTTGTCGGCTTTCTAAATTTTTCTCGATAATTTTTTCTGCTGACTCCCAGTCTTGCTGCACAATTCTTCCGATTTTGTTAAAAATTCCTGTGCGGCGAGATAATCCGCTCATTGATGTTTCAAGATCAATGAGCTTTTTAATCATTTGTGGGGCAATATCATATTTAGGCGATAGTTCGTTTATTAATTTGGCTTCTTCATGGCTAAATTGATTAGTGTCATCGACAGTCCAGTCAAGATTATACCCAAATACGTCATTGAAAATTTTAGGTAGCGAGTCTTCCCAGTCTGGCTCGTTTGGGTCATTAAGCCACTCATGACGGACAGCGTGAAGCTCTCCTACTGTGATCAATTCAACATCTTTATTTATTTTGCTTAATTGGTGTTGAGTCACTAACAACTCTTTCAGGAATTGTTGTCTGAAACTCAACAAATAGGGACCAAAAGTATAACCTTCGGTCATTTCTTTTTTACCATCTATGGTTAATGTTTTAAAAGCCATTCTGCCATTTCGACGAATATGACTACGATATTTGCCTTTATCTTCAATAATGGTGGTATCAGCCAACTTATTACGTAAATCAAGCAATGGCTTCATCCACTCTTCACCATTTTGAATGAGACTTTCCATTGCTCTATCTTTAGTTACAACAGTACAAGTCCAACAACCAAAACGAGAATTTCCACATGATGGTGTAGTTTCGTCAATAACCATTGGACATTCACCTTGTCCCGATGAGTCTTTATATAAATTCCAAAGTATTAAATTCTTACTACCCCATGGATTTTCCCATTCTAGCTCGTATTTATCAGACCACTTGTTTCTGATCCCATTAGGGGTTTCTTCGCTTACAAGGTGACATAAGCGTAAAATCTTCCATACGTCATCTACATGCCATGTATCAATTGGCGTGTAAATAAATGCATTAGATAATGTTGTGTGCTTTGCTAGCGCTGAACCATCAATTTTATGTTTAGCAATAACCTGCGCACGAGAGGCACTTTCCTGTGAACGTGACCCTAAAACAACGATAACTTCATCATACTGGCTTACTTTGTCGGTAATGAAAGTGCTTACGGGATCGATTTTCATCCGCTCAGTACACCACCTAAAGCTTCTTGTTGGTGCCGGGTAGCCTTTACCTAATAAATTAGCCCAGAAGGTTTCATTAGTTTTAGGTACAACTTTGTGTGAGGTTATAGGTAAGTTATCCCTTTTAGCACCGCGTTCTATTGCTTCTAATGAGTTGTTTACGTGATTAACCACTATAGGGGTTTCTACTAAAGTGTCAGAAGCAACAACAAATACAGGCTTGTGACGTTCTTCAGGTTTTAAACCAAGCAATGCCATATAAATAAGCGTCATCACTGCGGATGAGTCTTTGCCGCCGCTGTACCCAATAACCCATGGACGATTATCAGCTAAATATACTCGTTGCGTATCTGCGATATATTCACTCAGGTATCGACCTGAGAATTGTTCATTATTGATAAACTCAATATATTCTTCATCTAGATCGTAATTTTTAATTAAGTTCATTTGTTAAGTAATTCTTTTTCTTTAATGAGGTCATTATTGATTATGTGAAGACCAATCTGTCTTTTTATTTCTATAGCAGTTAAGAATATATTAGATACTGCTTTTGATAAACGACCGTGTTGTAGGGCTCTATTAGACCATGCCTGATTTGATTTCAACCAGTTAACTTTACTTAGATTTTGAAACATTCTTTCTTGTTCTAATTCTTCTAATTGGGTTATTTGGTTACCAACAATGGCTAAAGCTTGTAGTCCAATACCATGTGCTGTTATATATTCTTGTCTAAACTCTGCCGCAGATAAAGTTTTGTTTTGCACTTGCTGCCATTCAGGCATGTTTTGATTTAACTTATTCCAAAAGCTCAAAGCATCTGTTTGTTCTTGATCACTAAACAAATCTTTAGCTCCTTTGGCAAATAAAGCCCTCGTTGCTTGCTTAATACCGCTAAGCGTAAAAATTTTACTACTTCGTAATGAAATTGAGCTACGTTCAAATTCTGTAAAGCCTTTAAAAGGCGTAGCATTCATTGAAAGGTACCGAGCTAACTCTGATGCTTGATCTCTATGGTCATAGAGAGTACCTAAAGAAGCACTTGGACGTACAGCATATTTATTTAAATCAGCAAACATTTGCTGACTTCGCTTAAGCCCTTCATCAACAAAAAATAATACAGCTATTGTATCTTGCCCTAATTCTGGATTCTCTTTTATCGCCTCTTCTATTGCTGCGCGTCGGTGCTGGCCATCATTAATAAGGATTTGTGCATCCATAGCTACTTTTAAAGTACCAAGATTTGCTGTCCCGTCAGCCTCTGTGAATTCAACTGATTGCCCCACAGAAGCTGTTAAAGCAGAGAAAACATACTCTTTTGGGGATTCAACTAGGTAACGAGTCATTTCTGGAATACGACTTCTATTCAATGTACGTTGAGATCGTAATTCAGCGGGCACTTCCTCTTCATCATAGATGAAAATCTTAGGGATTATTCTTAATGGGCATGTGGCAATATAGAAAGGTTTTCCAGCCTGAACACCCCGTACCGCAGGAAAGGTGTAGCAATAGTTAGTATCAAATTTATCCATTATAAAATTCATATTATTACGTACATGTACGTAATAATATCACGTACAAAGTTAACTCTAAACAATAATATCAAGTTATAAGTAAAATTTTTTAGGTTTAATTCAATCTTGCCTATTTATCGTTACTTCAATATTTTTGCTATCACCAGCAAACCATTTCTGAACATAGATACTACCAATAACAGGAGGCATTCCTTCTTCGAGTATTTCTTTATACCGGACACTATTTTTGTTTTGCTTTTCAAATTCGAATTTAACTTTTTTTTCAGCCATGTATTAAGCCTTGTTATAGATTTTGAAAGGTAGTTTATAGTTGAAAGTAATTAATTACTATATATGCGAATTGATTTTAAATATTAAATTAATCAAATATTATTTGGAGTATAAGTGTGTCAGCCCATAAGCTAACTTATCTGCTATTTGACAAGTTACATCAATCAAAGGTAAGCAATATTCACCACCAGTAACTCTATATTCAAATCGTTTGTCAGCATAGTCATAACTAAGCAACTCAATCACACCTTTTTCTACCTCTTGGAGTTCAATTTCCTGCTTTAGCTCCCTTGTAAGAGACTCAGTTAACAGCGCCCTTAAATTATGACCAAATTTTCTTTTCCTCAACTCACTTATTGATAAACCACAATGGAGTAAATATGCTTTCAAAGATAACTCTATCGAACGGCCTAACAAAAAATATGAAGGCAAAGATACTTCATCTGCTTTATTTAAGACTAGGTTTGCAGCAGATAAAAACTCTTGAGAACTTTTTATAAACCCTATCGATGTTTCGCCTTTGATGCTCATTATGTATTTTTTAGTCAAATTGAGTTTTGCTAAACATTGTATATTCGATAGCCTTTTATTTCTTTATTTAAAGTAGATAACTTTCCATTAAATTCAGCGATAGACATATGTTGTTCCCCTTTTGACTTAACTACGCCTAATTGAATTAGTTTTGTGTCTAAGCGATGTTGGTCATCGTATTTTTCGTCTTTATCTAACATTAATTCATGCTTATTCACTAGAGGAGGACGCTTGGTTTTATTCACGTAGTCAAAGTAATCAATATCTTGCTCTGCAAGTTTAACTTTAACTCGTTCAATAATACTAGGAATAGGCTTATCGTTAAAATCATCATAAACCATAAAAGTAACCTTACCTGAGGTCAGGTGAATTTTTATAACCTCAGCCTCATTCCAATCGCCATACATTACAGCAGCAGCACCAACATAAATCCTTAATATAAGCGGCAGCTCATTTATAAATTTAGCTTGGAGTAAAAGTGAATGACCAGCATTGTAAATTGTTGGAAAGTATTGTGTTGCTTCTATTGCTGAAGCTTGAAGTAAATCATTGTCAGCTATTTTAAATAGTAATTCTTTAGCTTCTTCTCTGCCTGAGTTTGAAGATAAAAATAGTGCTTTGATATCACGTTTTTTTTCTTCTGGCATATTTTTGTATGATTGCCTTTTCGAAAATAGCCCAAGTGCAAAGTAAACTAAATAATCATCTCTTCTAGCTGTTTTTGCTTGTTCGAATTGTTCTTTTCTTTCGTTAGTTATTAATAAGTTAAAAAGCTTTTTCGCACTACCGAATATATCAATCACCTTCTCGATATTTATAAACTCATCTGATGCTGGTATTCGACCATATGCTAAAACAGCATTCCAAAAGTTTTCAACCAACAAGTGATGTTGCTCTATTAATAATAGTGTTCGGTCTAATTTTAACGGGGCTTTATTCAGTGAGGTCCAATGCCTATGCCTCTTCAATTTTGAGGCAAGATATTTTTGCTCTTCTAGTTCATCTTTAAAAATAATAAAGATGCCAGGGCCAACGGATATAGCTGACTTTTCAAGAGTTTCTTCAATGAATAGTTGCAGTTCACTTTGAAAATAATACTTCTGAAAGGTATTTCGTGAGGTGATCACTCCATCTTTGTATTGAGTCATTTGTGATAGTTTTGATTCGTTTGCAAGCATACAAGATACAACAAGGACTTTATCAGCAAGTTCAAAGGCATTGTGCAAAGCTTCAATTCTTTCAGCTACGTCTTCAATTACATTAAGTACAAAACCTAGATTGACTATATCTGCATTATATAACTCTGCATCGGGCTTGAAGTTGGGATCCCACCCTGATGCATCAATACCATTAGCTTGAAGCTCAGCAAGATCATCACCTAGGCCACAGCCGTAATCAAAAATACTATAATCACCGTTAAGGTAACCTTTATTAAATAGTATTTTCAGCGGGCTGCTTAATCCTCGACGAACAATAGCAGTTTTATGTCTATCAATTTTTTTATCATCAACCTTAGTAACAGCACTTGCTCGAAAAAGTCGACCATCGACAAGTTCATAGCCAGCATTATTTATAGTTGATTCCCATCCCAGTTTAAAGCCTATAGCTCTGGTATTTTCATATAACCCAGCCTGTTCACCTTCCTGCGTAATCAACGTAAATTCATCAAAAAAAGGATGGTTTTTGGTCACCATCAACTCTTTTCGGTGTAATACCGGTGGATTATCTGATTTTGAATAGTCGTTCATACGGTGATGTTTTTTATCTAAATTGACAAACAAACTACAGTTTAATTCAGGGTAGGATTCTTCTTCAAAGTCAGGATAGTGTAAAAGAGAAAACTTAAAATCTGACTTCCAGAGCTTGATTATGTTCCAATCATAATCTTCCTGCTTTAAGGCACTCTGTATTCTATTGATAAAAATTGTGAGTTGATTATTAATTAGAGCTGATTTATGAACATAAATGGCTTGTGGGGTTGATTTACCGCATGGTAAGTCTTTAATTAAGCTTTGGTATTGCTCTTGGTTCATTGATTTTCACCAATGATTGAAGTGAACTGTTTGCTAATTCCTTTTTTGCCTGGAAACCTTTTTCCATCCTTGTTCGTATTCATTACTTGAATAAAACGGCTATGCTCCGGTCCAATACTGATATGAATAGGGCGATCATTTCCGTATAAATAAATTCTATCAAATGGCAAGTTATCAGCAGCCCATTTAGCCACCTCATGCATCTTATTTTCAAATCCCACGACAAATATGTCGCAAGCGGCCCCACCTCTATCGCAAATAAGCTTTCCTTTCGAGTTCACCTCATTAGATGCGTGTTGGTCAAGTTTAGGTGCTATATGAATGGGATTAAATTTTTGTATTTCTTTAAGGAGGGAATGAGATGTGAAGCCGTAGGTAACAGATACTTCACCAAATTCATTTTGTATTGGTAGTAGAATGTTTGAACACAAAATGTTTAATGAAATAAGGCTTTGCTCATTAGGAGTATTGTCAATATTAGGATACCGATTTCTATGCCAATTGATTAATGAGGCTGTAAACTTTTCAT
>OJIR01000111.1_pt1 | contig 27971 bp, 24 predicted proteins | sample 1595711 | NCBI WGS metagenome assembly OJIR01 (sample SAMN05416846, study PRJEB24817) | seawater metagenome | isolation source: Sea water | place: Canada:Atlantic | collected 2013-07
ACCGCATTGGTTGAATAGGTTAATGCTCTACGCGCTGCAAATCGTTGTAGTGCTTGGGGACCTGACTCACGGGAGTTCTGCCAAGAAGTAAAATCTGGGTACCATGTGAGCAAATGCATTACGCAGTTTGCTGATGGTGTTTGCGGCGCAAACAGCCCCATAGGCTGAGCCGCGTAATTTTCCCCGCTTTCAAAGGTTTGCCAAGCTGCGCTTGATAAGGCCACCACCTCTTCAATGTCTTTACCATCCAAAACAAAATCACGAAAGACGTATATTCCAGCCTGACTTAGCGGCGTGTTGTCTGTTGGGCGAGCAGTGGCCTTAAGTTGATAGACCTCAATCACACGAACAATTTCTGGCAGCACTAGGCCATCGCCCTGTTCATCATGGGCAGTGACCAACATCAACTCATTTGAAGCCATGCCAAAAACACCCTGCCATATACCCCAGAGTGATGTACCCCCATGAGCTGCCACAAGCTCGCGCAAAATTTGCACCGGCTGTTGCAGATCTTGAGTGGCAAAAGCCAACCTACGTTTAGTATAAAAACTCATTAGTCACCCCTTTATCGACTCTCTGTTAACTCTCGATCACTTCTCTATCAACGACTCTATCAACGTTCTATTCATGCTCTATTAACGCTCCGATAGCCCACTGTTGCTGCCTTGTTATTGCCTTGCCATCAAATATTGACGCGTTTTAACTCCGTGCGCTTAGCGGCGAAAAGTATCCAGCTTAGTACACTGACAATTCTGTAATTTTGCTTCTTAACCAATCCGCAGAGTATGCACCGGGGCCAAGATTTTCCGCCAGCATCTGCATAGCCATTGCGACACAGGCCGCATTTGCAGGCGTAGGCACACCATGTAATCGACCAAGCAAAACAATTTCGCCATTTAAATAATTGGTTTCAATATCGCCGGTGCCTCGCTGCATACTCTGCCATGAGGAGCCCGCTGAGCGATCATGGCCAGGCACATGAGTGTCTAGCATTACGCCGTCACGCCGACGCTTGGCCTCGCCCTTATCCATGCAATCAATACCTGCCGCAGCAAAACAAGCCAACGCTTCGCTCCGCAGCGCGAGGGAAATGTCTCGGGCATCTATTGCATCATGCAGACCCGCCTGCAAAACATTCGCCAAGTTGATTAGCAGCTTTGCGTACTTTTGCCGCATCACCTGGGCATCTGGTCGCGCACTGAAGCCCGCCGACTCTAAGTCTGCATTAATCTTCTGCGCACAGTGGTCCAAGCCCTGAGGATAACAACCCGTATCTAATATGCCGCCTTTGTTTGCTGCATGACTCACAACTAAACCGGATTCCAAGAATACCGCTGGAAGTATCACAACGCTGGCATAAACTTTAGGGAAAAAACGTAGCGACTGGCGCTCGTTATCAACCCCATTCTGCACGCACACAATAGGCGTATGCGCGGGGGCCACTTGGGACAGATCTTCTAGTGCCGCCAATCCATGTTGAGATTTCATGCACATGAGCACAATTACGCGGTCATCAAAAACAATTTCTCGCGGGTGCAGTACAGTAGGAATTTGCAGTATTTCATCGCAATCTGGCGCTATGAAATGCAAACCGCGCTGCTGCAATACGCGACCATGCTCACCCCTTGCGATCAGCGTGACCTTAAAGTTTTGTCGATGTAAGCGCGCACCAATGGTTGCACCAATACCGCCTGCACCATAAATAACGTAATGGGCTGATTGATCTGAATCCGCCGATGAGAGGTGTGTGGGGCTTGAGGCCATAATCTGCATACCTACTTTTGTGCAAAAACCACCAACAAAATTTTTCTGTCACTCTAGTTGGCTCGGAAATTGGTTAGGCCGTTGGCCAGAAGAATAGTTATAGGACAGGCTATACGACTGCTCATACAACTTCTTAAAAAAGACCGGATTATCTGAGCATTGCTGGATAGTCGAGTTCTGCGCCCCAATGCACTTGCGCAACACTGGCGTAACGCGATTCGTTAACAAAGCCATGATGCCGCAGTGTTTCCATATCGCGGCTAATGCGCTCTAGCTCTGAACCCTTGGCGATCATCGCGGTTGCCGCAATATCTGCCACATGCCTGACAACTTCTGCACAGGTTTGCACTGCATGGGTGCCCGCCAAATACAGATCAGCACGGTCTAACGCATCTGCCTCATTGCCTGCTCCGGCCTTGTCCCAAGTATTTTCCAGAGCAGCATAAAACATCAGCCGAGCAGCACGGTATTTTGCCAGCGCTTTACCATAATGTGCCTGAGCAATATTCTTATCACGCACTTTGCCAGCCGCACCACCTGGCGTTTTATCAGCCACTAAAGTGCTCACTTGTTCTAACGCTCGCCGAGCAAGGCTAAATACAACTGGCACATAGGTAGCAAAAACAATCCTCGAAGGACAAAGGTACAGTTGTCCGCGAAAATGGATATTGTTAGGCGTGTCTGGCGTTGCTGGTGGGGCCACCTGCAAATTGGGTACAAATATGTCATCCAGCAATACATCGGTACTACCTGATCCGCGCATACCCAAGGTATCCCAGTTGTCCAGTTTCTTGCATTGGCTCATAGGCACGACAACTGTATGCATTTCACCTTCTACGAGCATGGGCGACATAAGCCAGTTAGCGTGATCGCAGCCACTGACAAAACGCTGAGTACCACTAACAATATAACCATCAGCGGTTTTTTTGCCCTGCATAGGTGTATGACCACTTGCAGAAACTAACAGATCTGGATTGTCAGCCCAGAGCAGTTCGACCATTTCTTGCGGCCATTTTGCAGCCATTAACTTTGCGGCGTTGAAAACCATGACATGCCACGCGGCAGCGGTATCGCTATCGGCCAACTCCTCGCAAATCAGTGCACAGGTCACCGGGTCTGTTTCAAATCCACCCAAGCTCTTGGGTAAAAATAGCCGTGGGATACCAGCTACAACAACGGCAGCGAAGGATTCGTCATGCAGACGACTGTGTTCTTCAGCCCAACTAGAATGAGTGGCCACAGTAGACTGGACTGCTTTTAAACCCGCGAGAATCTCGGATCTACTAGAAAAAGTCTGCGCTACATTTATTGTTGATTCTGTCTGCATGGTTATTTATTTCTTTTTTTCAATAGTACTGCCAGCCGTGCTGTGGGTACTTTTTTCAGTTCTGTCGATCGTAGTTCTAGCAGCAAAGCTAACTGCTAGCTTTGCTCCAGACCCTTAATGTAATTAACATCTGGCTAAAGCACAATTTGCAAAAGTATTTACATTCGTCATTAAAATTACTCATTTGCCGGAAAAAATTCTTGAAAAAATAACTAGCTTTAGAGGCTAAGGCATTGTGATTCAAAGAATTTTTTTTCTTCACAATACTTTCATTTTTTAGCGGTTTATTTTGTAGAATTTTTCTGTATTCTTGCTTACCTCACCAGCCGAGACTGTATTTACATACAGTGTTTTTTTCCTCGGCAGGGCGAATGCACAGTATGCAGTCGGGCTGGATGAGACCAACCACCTTTTGCGCAAATGCTGTGCGTCTTTTCCAAGCCCAGCCCCGAACCTAGACCCAGACCCAAACCTAGCCCCGTGCTTTTCTATAGGCCTTTTCCGCAGCTAATCAAATCAGCTGCAAACCCGACGAAAACCCTTAATCTTTTGCTGGAAAGCTCGGTAAACGATCGAGCCATGGGAATTCACGATCAGCCACTGCCAGAAACTCAGGATTTAGGAAGCTTTCTTTAGTGTTGTAGCGCAATGGTTCGCCATCTTCAGTAAACACCCCCCCCCCTGCTGCAACAAGTACCGCCTGGGCCGCGCCGATATCCCATTCGCTGGTCAAACCTAAGCGCGGGTAAATGTCTGCCTTATTCTCCGCCAGCACACAAAGCTTTAATGAACTGCCCACTGGGGTTCTTGTGCAATCAGAAAAGCGATTACCCAGCTCACTCAAGTAGGCTTCCAACCTGTCGCCACCATGATTACGACTTGCCACCACAACTAAGGACGCCTCGTCTGCCTCGCGTAGTTGCGGCTTGAGATCAGTTCTAACGCCTTCATGCAGCAAGTAAGCTTCTCCTTTGCGAGCGTTACCGACATAGATTTTGCCTTGAAATGGCACGCCAACGATGCCGAATATCGGTGTATCGCCTTCAATCAAGGCAATATTTACCGTGAACTCACCATTACGATTTACAAATTCTTTAGTGCCATCTAATGGGTCGACTAGCCAGTAACGTTGCCACTGAGATCGCACGGCATAACTGGGCGGAACAGATTCCTCGGAGATAATCGGAATGTCAGGTGTGAGTTCCTGCAAGCCCGCATCAATGACTTTATGCGCCGACAAATCTGCAACGGTGAGCGGCGAGTCATCGCTCTTAGTCTGCACATCGAAGTTTGTTTCATAAACTTCAAGAATAACTGAGCCAGCAGCGGCCACAATGTCCACTAACTGCCCAGTAATTTCTTCTAAACGTTGATCATCCATAATTGTCTTCTTAAATTTTGTGAGTTGCATTAGCCGCTGCGAGACGCGATTGGCACAATGTTAACGCAGCAATTGCCCGCGCTTCATTAAATTGATCTGATTGCAGTAAATCATCGAGCCGCGACAGCGGCCAAAGCACCAGTTCTGGCGGCTCGGGTTCATCGCCGGGCAAAACTTTTGCGTACAGATTTTGGGCAAACATAACATTGATCGTATAGCCCATATGCCCTGGTGCAATGGAGAGGCATTTAACGAATTCAATTTCTCGCGCGGCAAAGCCAATTTCTTCCGCTAATTCTCTGTCCGCTGCAATTTCTAATGTTTCGCCCTGGTCCACCGCACCTTTTGGCAGAGTTAATTGGAACTCGTGAAAACCGGCTGCATATTCTCGAATAAGCATTAGTTCGTCATTTTCATTGATAGCAACAACAATGACGCCAGATGAAACACCGGCAGGTAAGCGTTCATAAACTCGCTGTTCCCCGGTACTAAACTCCAGGTGCATAGCTTCAATTTTAAAAAAGCGCGTGGCGGCTAAGGTTTCTGTTTTAATTATTTTGGGTAAAGGCATATGGTGTTCACGCACATTGAATGAAAAAGGTTAGCTATTATAAGACGCTCGAGGCCTACAAATCTGACTAGATTCCAGTTGAAACCCAAACATTGATATTGGCCGTTTAACCTGCTTAGTTGAAAACTCTTTGCTAAACGCCTTAACTGTCCACCTTAACTGTCCACCTTAACTAAAAGAAGGGAACCCTTTACAACATGTCCGAGGCCAGCTCAGCAACACAAACTCCGCCTTTAGATTGGGACAGTATTGATACCGTTTTTTTGGACATGGACGGCACGTTATTGGACCTAAACTACGATAATCAGGTGTGGAGTCATATCGTTCCTGCAGCCTTAGCCCAGGCAAGACAAATGCCATTCGATCAAGCACAGCAACTACTCGGTCAGCATATGTCTAGTTTGCTCGGCACCATGCCATTTTATAGTTTTAGCTATTGGAGCGAATTCACTGGTCTGGACATTATGCAATTACACCAATCAGCCACTTCTCATGTTGGTTACCTGCCTGGAGCAAAAGACTTTCTCACTTTGCTAAAAAATAGTAACAAACAAACCTATATTGCGACTAATGCTGACCGTAAGGGCTTTGATTTGAAGCATCAGTTAACGGGCCTTGGCGACTATGTTCAAGGAATAGTCTCTAGCCACGACTTTGCGGTGCCAAAGGAGCAGCAAGAATTTTGGCTGGCCCTGCAACAACAACACCCTTTTGACCCGGCGCGGACTCTATTTTTGGATGACACGCCTCGGGTTTTAGATGCAGCGGCCAAATTTGGCATCCGCGAAAATTGGGCAATTTTAAACCCTGACTCGCGGAAACCGCCAAGAGAGAGGACAGTGCATCCTGCGGTAAAGGATTGCGGCGAACTGATGACGGGGTTGTCGTGAGTGGTGTTCGGGTAGACCGCTGGCTTTGGGCCGCAAGGTTTTTCAAGACGCGTTCAATGGCGAAAACTGCCGTTGAGGGAGGCAAGGTCCATGTGGATGACCAGCGCACAAAACCAGCCAAAGAACTACGTATCGGGCAGGTGTTGAGCATTCGCAAAGGCATTACGCTGCAAACTGTAGTCGTTGAGGCACTGTCTGAGCATCGTGGTTCTGCAACAGTCGCTCAGACCTTGTATACCGAAACCCCTGAAAGCATAGAATTGCGAGAAATTTCTGTTAGCAGACGCCGCATGGAACGGGCAGGTTTAACCGTGCCAAGCGGTCGTCCCAACAAAAAAGACAGACGGGCCCTAACTCAGCTCAAATCCTTAGACCAAGGTTGGCAAAATGAAGATGAATAGCCCTTCGTTTTAAAACTCGTTTTTATAAACGAGAGGTTTATTTACAAAATGCCTAGCTCCCAATGCCCCACTGTTGAATAATGAGGCTTGGCCCGGCAATTCCCACTTAATAGCAGCGCTGCCCCGTATGGATGTATTACACCGATTTAGTTTTATTGACCTACCAATAAGAGGTCAATGGGTGCGTTTGGAAAACTCTCTGGCTGAAGCCACTCAATTTAGAGTTTACCCAAAGCCTATCCATGAAATGCTCGGCCAAATGCTAGCCGCGGTGGCAATGGTTGCCGACAACATCAAATTCTCAGGCGCTGTAACATTACAATCGCGCGGTGACGGTGATTTATTGAGATCATTAGCCGAGTGTAAGGACCAAGCTTTTCTGCGCGGAATTATGCACCTAGAAGATCCAGACAACGAAACAATGGCCGATCAACCGTTAGCTCAATGGCTAGGCAACGGTCAACTGGCTTTGTCTTTAATTCCAGATAAAGCAACGGCCATGCAGCCCTATCAGGGCTTTGTCTCGCTAGAATATGACACTCTCGCCCAATGCCTAGAACACTACTTTGTAACCTCTGAACAACTTGAAACTAGCCTGAATTTTGCGAGTAACTCCGGGGACTCCTCTGCAACGTCGCCTTCTGTCACCGGGCTGCTGCTTCAGCGGCTACCTAACAACACCCAGGCTACTGAGATAGAGATAGATGCTGCGCGGGACGCTTGGCATACGCTGACTACTCTGGCAGCCACAGTGACCGATGAAGAGCTGAGCCAGCTCGACGCACAAACACTGCTCTATCGACTTTTCCACGAATACCCCTGCCGGCTGCATGAACCGCGAGAATTGTCCTATCGCTGCACCTGCAGTCGAGAGAAAACTGATACCACTTTGATGATGCTGGGTAGTGACGACCTCAGCGAGCTAATTGAAGAGCGAAGCGAAATTACCGTTGATTGCGAGTTCTGCGGCAATCGTTATAGCTACGACCGCGACAGCGCCACCAAAGTGCTTAACGACTTAGCAGAGCAGACTGCTGCAAATGAAGCCAGCGACGCCTCGAACAACCCAAAGACTCTGCATTAGCTTTACCAAGATCTTATTATGCGCTGGCGTTTTTGTGGCGCAATTTGGCGCCGCGCTTTAAATAGCAAGGTGTTTCAGTCAAGGTCTGATGCAGATTCATAAAAAATATCTTTGCCGAAAGGCTTTCCTGGCCTCAATAGACAGGGTGTAGACGCACAAAAGTCATCAAATACCTACAAAAGCCAATTATCGACTGTTCCCCACCCCTCATCCTCTGGCATAATTTGCCTCCTTTTTCGCCAAGCACATGAATACTATGTCTCAAGAACACGGATCCAGCGGCCAACCTAAGAATTACAATAATTTGACCACAGCAGACTTAGCCGAACGCGCAGTCATTCGCGGCGAAGGCAAATTTGCAAGCAACGGCGCTATCGTTGTGGAAACTGGCGCTCGTACAGGCCGCTCACCCAAAGATCGCTTTATCGTCGACGAACCTTCAACTTCTGAATCTATCGACTGGGGCAATGTAAACCTGCCTATCACGCCAGAAGTGTTCGAGCACCTGTGGGATAGAGTCCAAGTGCACCTTGGTGAGACCGAAACGTACACCTCGAATTTACATGTTGGCGCCGACCCTGAGCACTACTTACCCATTGAAGTAACAACTCAGTACGCTTGGCATAGCCTATTTGGCCGCTCGATGTTCATCGACCCAGAACACTACAACCCGCATAACAAAGAAATCTGGCAAGTAGTTAACGCGCCGTTATTCCAATGCGAGCCAGAGCGCGACGGCACTCACAGCGATGGCACTGTGATGATTAACTTTGCCCAGCGCAAAGTTTTGATCGCAGGCATGCGATACGCCGGAGAGATGAAAAAATCCATGTTCTCCGTACAGAATTTTTTACTTCCTGAAAAAGACGTGCTACCGATGCATTGCTCAGCAAATATGGGCGCAGCTGAGGACGTTACTTTATTCTTTGGCTTGTCTGGAACGGGTAAAACCACCCTGTCAGCGGATCCATCTCGCTTATTGATTGGTGATGACGAGCACGGCTGGGGTAAAGGTACCGTGTTCAATCTTGAAGGCGGCTGTTACGCAAAGTGCATCGACCTAACGCGTAAAAACGAACCAGTGATCTTTGACGCAATTCGCTTTGGCGCAATTGTAGAAAACGTTGTTATTGATGAAAACCGCGACCCTGATTACACCGATAGCTCTCTTACTGAAAATACTCGAGCTTGTTACCCACGTAGCAATATCGAAGAAAAAGTGCCTGAAAACAGAGCCGGTGAGCCAAGCAACATCATCTTTTTGACTTGTGATGTGAGTGGTGTAATCCCACCTGTTTCATTACTCAGTAGCGAGGCTGCGGCCTACCACTTCCTTTCAGGCTATACAGCCCAGGTCGGTTCTACTGAAATTGGCTCTACAGAAGCCTATAAAGCGACCTTCTCAACTTGTTTTGGCGCTCCATTCTTCCCACGCCCAGCCGGCGTTTACGCGGATCTTTTAATTAAGCGTATTGAAGAATTTGGTTCACGGGTTTATCTGGTTAACACAGGCTGGACTGGCGGTGGCTACGGTGTTGGTGAACGTTTTAGCATTCCAATTACTAGAGCCGTTATTGCAGCTATTCAAAATGGTGATTTGGAAAATACTGCAACCCAAACATTGCCCGGCTTTAATCTAGAAATACCACTCAAGGTCGCTGGCATAGAAGACGCGCTGCTCAACCCAAGAGAGGCTTGGGCTGACAAGGCCGCTTACGACAATGCGGCCAACTCGCTCGTTGAAAAATTTGTAGAGAACTTTAAGAAGTTCGAAGTAGATCCTTCAATTGTGGCTGCAGGTCCAACTAACTAAAGCGCCAAGTCCGACTGAAGGCTTTTCTAGCGTTCAGTCGGTATAAGAAGCTAGCTGCTTCTTGGAATTCTTTGTTAGCGCTGTTTCTTAGCAATTTCGGTTAAAACGGGGATTTGAGCATCTTGCGCAGTCTTTTTGGATCAGAGGGGCACGGTAGAATATGAATTTGAGTCCAGAGAAACTGCAGCTCCTTAGCCGCGCCAATTCAGGATTGAGTCTGCTGACTCGAGGCATTGAAAAAGAAAGTCTGCGTATATCATTAGATGGCAGACTGGCCAAGACACCCCATCCGCTAGCGTTAGGTTCAGCGCTAACCCACAAAAATATCACCACAGATTTTTCTGAAGCCCAGCTTGAATTGATCACAGGCGTCCACGCAAGCCCGGAAGCCTGTCTGGCGGAGTTAGAACGGGTACATACCTACATTCACAAGAACCTTGGTGAAGAGCATCTATGGCCAAGTAGCATGCCCTGCATATTCCCCAGTGATCAGGCGAACATCCCCCTTGGGCAATACGGCAGTTCCAATATAGGACAGGCAAAAACCGTTTATAGACGTGGCCTAGGTCATAGATACGGTCGCCTAATGCAGACTATTTCTGGCATTCACTACAATTTTTCACTGCCAGATGAGTTATGGAGTGCGCTAGGTGTTCACGACCAAGAACAGCGCACACAGGCTTACTTTGGTCTGATAAGAAATTTTCGCCGCTGGTCTTGGCTGCTGATTTATTTATTTGGTGCTTCACCTGCCGTATGCAGGTCGTTTATCCAAAACCTTGATCACCGCCTAGATCCATTCAACGAAGGCACGTATTACCTGCCCTACGCTACGAGTTTGCGCATGGGGCGCCTGGGTTATCAAAGCGATGCCCAAAGCGAAATGCATGTTTCGTATAACTCGTTAGATGCCTATTCAAAATCAATGCGCGAAGGCCTGACCAAAAGCCACGCCGAGTACGCACAATTTCAGCCTACCGCCGACGGTGAACATCAACAGTTGAACGACTCAATCCTACAAATTGAGAATGAGTTTTACGGCACTATTAGACCCAAACGCACCGCTCGATCGGGTGAACGCCCTTTGCAGACCCTAAATAATTGGGGTGTCGAGTATGTCGAAGTGCGCTGCATTGACCTTAACCCTTTTGAACCAACGGGCATCAACCTCGAGCAGATACGCTTCATTGATACATTTTTGCTGCTGTGCCTACTAGCAGACAGCCCAGAGGACAGCCGGGAAGAAACTGCACGAATGGATCGTAATCAGGCTGCAGTTGTAGAGAAAGGCAGGGAGCCAGAGTTAACCTTAGAACGTGATGGCAAAATGGTAGCGCTAGCGGACTGGGCAAACGAGTTATTAAGTCAATGCGAGCCCATTAGTCAGCTGTTGGATAGCGCGCATAAGAGCGCAAACTACAGCCAAAGCTTGAACAAGCAAGTGCGCAAAGTCGCATCGACCCAGCAAACGCCTTCGGCGAAAATCCTCGCGGCATTGAGTATGAAGGGTTCATTTTCTAAATTTTCTTTAGAGCATGCTGAAAAACATCACGAGCATTTTCTCAAGGCAGCGTTGTCTGCGGAGGATTCTCAGGCGCTAACGCTGGAAGCCGAGGATTCAATCAAGCGCCAAGCGGCCATTGAAGCCAGTGAAAGCGTGCCATTTAGCGAATTCCTCAAAGAATACATAAAGCTGACATGAACGCAGACTTATGATGATGCAAGCCCACGCTCAGCAACATCTGACTCAGCCGGTCTAGTATGAATTTTTTGGCTCACTGTGTATTGGCAGACCAAGCAGCTACGCATTGGCAAGTTAACCCGCAGACTCGCCAAGGATTACTAGCCGGCGCTGTTATTGCAGACTTCACCAAAGGCCCGGTAAACCAAGCATGGCCTCAAGCGCTGCAAGCTGGTGTGCGCCTGCACCGCCGGATTGACGCGTTTTCAAACACCCAGCAAGCAATCAAAACAACCTGTGAAAGATTTCCCTCAAAATACAGGCGCTACGCGCCGATCTTTGTAGACTTACTAGCAGACTATTTCCTTTCCATTAGCTGGGATGACTTACAAGATGAGTCGAGGACAGTATTTGCAGCGAAATGCTACGCTGCGTTGACAGAGTACGAGGCGTTTTTACCCGCTCACGGACAACGGTTTTTACAATACGCCCAGCAACGCGACCTTTTTGCAAATTATCACCAGTGGGAAAATATTCAGCGCGGTCTAGGCTCCGTGTTGCAGCGACTGAGCAAGGAGGCCTGGTTTGCAGAGGTTAACGAGTGCACAGCGTCCTTGCGAGAATCTGCACTCCCAGATTTTCACCTGTATTACCCCGAACTTGAGCAACAACTTCCAAGCTGGCATGAACTTTTGCAATAAAACCCAGCAGCTCCCAGCAGCTAAAGGTGCTAAACAAAGTGACAAGGACATCTATAATGCCAGCAGAGCACCCCGAGCAAGCTCTGTGCACTTACTCACAGCCATTGACGTTGAACTGCCGTGAAGTGACATAAGGTAATATGACGCAAACTTCGGTCCACATTTAGCCCCTCTTAGACTACCCTGTGCACCCTGAAAATTATTTTTGAAACGGCAGCCTGTTTTGCCGCTCCTAAAAGCAAGGAAATATATTGAAAGCGGTATTGTGTAAATCCTATGGCCCTGCCGAAAACCTCACTCTTGAAGAGGTTGATGAGCCGGAATTGAAGCCAGGTCACGTAATAGTTGATGTTAAAGCGAGTGCTCTAAACTTCCCAGACGTGCTTATGATCGAAGGTAAATATCAGTCTCAACCTGAGTTCCCGTTTTCGCCTGGCGGCGAGATTGCGGGGGTTATCAGTGCGGTGGCTTCTGATGTTGATGGATGGAAAGTCGGTGACGCTGTATTTGGCGGATCAGGCCATGGCGGTTTTGCAGAAAAACTAGCCATTTCGGCAAAGGGATTAAAGCCAAAACCTGATTCTATGAGCTTTGCTCAAGCATCAGGTATTAGCACCACATACGGCACTTCGTATTACGCATTGAAGCAAAGGGCCAACTTACAACCTGGCGAAACCCTACTGGTGCTTGGCGCCGCAGGCGGAGTAGGCCTAGCCGCAGTAGAACTTGGCAAAGCTATGGGTGCTCGAGTGATCGCTGCGGCATCTACCGACGAAAAACTAGCTGTTGCAAAAACTGCCGGCGCTGATGAATTAATCAACTACAGTGACGGTGAACTAAAAGATAAGGTTAAAGCGTTAACCGGCGGCAAGGGTGCTGATGTAATCTATGACCCAGTCGGCGGACCTCTATTTGACCAGTGCATGCGGTCAATAAATTGGTATGGTCGCGTTTTAGTCGTAGGTTTCGTTGGCGGCGATATCCCTCGTGTACCTACAAATCTCGTTCTATTAAAGAGCTGCCAAATAGTAGGCGTATTCTATGGCGCATTTTCAGCCCGCTTCCCGGATGACAACGCACAAAACTTCGCTGAAATAATGTCTATGTTCGAGGCTGGTAAAATCAGCCCACTTATCGGTGCCGAGTACGCTCTAGAAGAGTACGCCCTAGCACTTAATTGTTTGGCCGAAAGAAGGGCCGTTGGAAAAGTAGTGGTTAATATCTGATGCTGGAATCTTGGAAATCTGAACAATGGGCTCTGGCAATATGCCTAGTCAGCGGCAGCTTACTCTGCATTGGCTTGGTTATGGAACACGCTATGGGCCTCAGCCCCTGCCCGCTTTGCATGATGCAACGAATCTGGCTTGCCTTAGTTGGCTTAACTGCCTATGCAAGCCTAGCCCATAGTCCTCGTTGGGGTATTTATCCTTTAATAGGCGGCATTTTTGCAATTATTGGCAGCGGTTTTTCACTGCGTCAAATCTGGCTACAAAATCTGCCCAAGGATCAGGTACCAAGTTGCGGTCCTGATCTTGCGTATATGATTGAGTCATTTCCACTGAGCGATTTACTCGCAGCCATGACATCAGGCACTGGAGACTGCGCGCAGGTGAGCTGGTCATTGCTTGGTTTGAGCATTCCGGCTTGGTTATTTGCTGGCTTTATGGTTCTACTCTTTGGCTGTGTCATGCAAATTCGTCAAGGTATTAAGTAGTACTCTTTAGCCAGTCGCGAGCAGAATGAGACGACAAAAATACTCCGAACGTTAGAGTCGGAGTACAGGAATTAAGAATGAGCGGAACCACAAAAAAGATATTAGTGGCCAACAGTAAAGGCGGCTGTGGCAAAACAACTATTGCTACCAACCTTGCTGTAGCGTTTGCCAATCAGGGTTTAAAGGTGTCGCTACTAGACTGTGATAGACAGGCAAGCTGCCTACATTGGGCTGAAGAGCGAGATGCCCAAGCACCTAACGTTAAAACTGTTGCCAATTATCATTCAGCCGACAAACTAGCAGAGCAAATTGTCCACGAACAAGATAACGACTCAGACGTTATTATTATGGATGTAACCGGGCGGCATACAGACGCCAGCTTGTTCGAAGAAGCACTCAAAGCAAGCGATCTTGTGCTGATACCGATGCTGGCATCTTCATTGGACATCAAAGCAGGCAAGCGCTTCGTAGCGGACTTAATGACGCACAGAGTAATGCGTGCCACGCCCAGACCTATAGGCGTAATTTATAACCGGGCGCAAAATAACTCGGCCAATAAGCAGCGGCTAGAAGATTTTCTGCGCTGCCTTGGTGTTCCGGTTATTACTGAAATCAAAGATTCACCAGTGTACGTAAACGCAGTGGAAGCTGGCGCCGGCGTAATAGAGATGAGAGAAAACGCGGCCGCAAACAAAGAGTACCCCGCGTGGCGCGATATTATGCTTTGGATAGACAGAAGAGCCTCAGGTCGACGTGAACTACCTCGCCCAATCCAAGCAGGAAGAAAAACAACTCGCGCCAACCCTAAGCAAGCAAGGATTTCCTAATCCAACAAATTGCATGGCGGTTTTGCTGGGTCTTTGAGTTTCATCAAAGACAATAAAAGTAGAATTTCTGAAAAACAATCGAAGATTCGCAACGGCGATTTCGACCCAAACCTTATTAATGCCTGAAACTCCAACTAGGAAAGAAGTAAATTAGCCGATGCTGCGTGTACAAGATCTAAAATTCGAGCGCGGCGATGACGTGCTTTTCGACGGTGTAAACCTTGTAGTCTACCCCGGCCAAAGAGTGGCCGTTGTCGGTCGCAATGGTGTGGGTAAATCCACATTTTTCAATTTAGTGTTAAAGAAACTCGAGGCCAGTGGCGGTGAAGTAGATTTCCCCGAAGACTGGCAGTTGGGTTATATGGCCCAGGAAGTGGAGATCAACGATCGTCCGGCCATAGAATTCATTATTGATGGACACAAAGAGTTGCGGAAAACCGAAAAAGCCATTGCCGAGACTGAGGATCCAGTAAAACTGGCGAATCTTTATACTCAGTACGATGACCAAGGTGGTTACCAGTCTGAGGCGCGCGCCGGTGAAATCTTATATGGCCTAGGCTTTAACGACGAAGAAGCAAAAAAGTCTTATCGTGACTTTTCCGGTGGCTGGCGTATTCGCCTAAACCTTGCCCAAGCTTTAATGGCACCCAGCGACATGCTGCTCTTGGACGAACCCACTAACCACTTAGATCTTGAAGCTATATTGTGGCTTGAGACTTGGTTAAAGCGCTTCCAAGGCGCCCTGCTTATTATTGCTCACGACAGAGCTTTTCTTGATGCCACCGTTACCCAGGTACTCTATCTCGCCGGTGCTGAGGGCAAATTCTATAAAGGCAATTATTCGTCATTTGAACGTCAACGCAGCGACGAGTTGGAGCGCGAACAGGCAATGGCGGTTAAACATCAGGCTCAGGTCAGTCACATACAACAGTTTGTCGACCGCTTTCGCGCTACCGCTAGTAAAGCGAAACAAGTGCAAAGCCGGATCAAGGCGCTGGAGCGGATGCAAACACAAGCTGCCCTGCATGTTGACTCAGATTATAGAGTTAACTTCAGCAATCCAGATAAAGTCTCCAACCCACTACTCAGCTTTCGCAAAATGGATCTTGGCTACGGCGATTCCGTGATTCTTAAGCAGGTGGGGCAAACCGTACTGCCCGGCGCGAGAATTGGCGTACTTGGTGCAAACGGCGCGGGTAAATCTACTCTGCTCAAAGCTATTGTTGGCGACCTAGAACCGCTAAATGGACAGCTTGAAAAAGGCACCCACTCGCATATTGGGTACTTTGCTCAACACCAGCTCGAATCATTAGATATGTCTTCTACCGCCTACGAGTCGATGATGGAGGTCAGGCCAGACTTTAGAGAGCAGCAGTGCAGAGACTACCTCGGAGGCTGGGGCTTCAACTTGCCGATGATACAGCGGCCCATTAAAAGCCTTTCTGGTGGCGAAAAAGCTCGCTTTGTTATGGCAATTTTGGCTTCAGAGAAACCCGCAGTGCTTGTCTTAGACGAGCCTACCAACCACCTCGATCTAGATATGCGCGACGCCTTAGCACTGGCGCTCCAGGCTTATACCGGTGCAGTCATTATCGTCGCTCACGACAGAAGCCTTCTGGCGAAAATTGTGGATGAGCTTTGGTTGGTAGAAAATGGCACATTGACCACTTACCATGGTGATATTGAGGATTACACTGCCGCCAGAATTGAAAACGGTTCAGCCGGCGGCGGCGGCAAAGAGACCGCAGGGTCAAAGAAAGCCCAACGCCAAGAACGCGCAGCTGCGAGGGCGTCACTGACGGAACTACGCAAGAGTGTGCGTAATTTCGAAAAGGAAATGGAGCGCAGCAATACTAAGCTGAAGGCTATTGAGGATATTTTGGCAGACCAAAAGACCTACGATGAAATGCCAGCAGAAGAATTGAATGATTTATTGGCAAAGGCTGCGAACTTACGCAAACAGGTCGATAAATCTGAGGAAGGTTGGTTAGCTGCAAGCGCAGAATTAGAAGGTATTAACTAGTTTTAGAGAGCCTGCTGAGTTACCGCACTAGTGAGACACGTTAACTAACCAGTGCGTTAGGTAAAAATAGGAGTTTGTATGAGAACATTTCCACAAACCAGAATGCGCCGGAACAGAGAAAAAGATTTTGTACGGCGTTTAGTACGAGAAAATCAACTTAGCGCCGATGACCTAATTTATCCGATGTTCATCATCGACGGCGACAATCAAGCCTCAGACATTGCATCTATGCCAGGTATCCAGCGCCTGTCCATAGACCTTGCGGTGAAAGAAGCAAAGATGCTCCACGATCTAGGCTTACCGGCTATTGCGTTGTTTCCGAATGTAGATAGCAAAGTGCGCACATTAGATGGCGCTGAAGCCTACAACCCAAATGGCCTTATTCCATTGGCGGTACAAGCGATTAAATCAGCAGTACCTGAACTTGGTATCATTACCGACGCGGCCTTGGATCCTTATACAACGCATGGCCAAGACGGCATCTTGGATGACGCTGGCTATGTAACAAACGACATGACCGTAGAGGCCCTTTGCCGACAGGCCACTGTGTGTGCCCGTGCAGGTGCTGACGTTATTGCCCCCTCAGATATGATGGACGGCAGAATTGGCGCTATACGCCAGGAGCTGGAAAGTTCTGGTTTTATTAATACGCGAATCATGGCGTATTCGGCAAAATATGCATCATCCTACTATGGGCCTTTTCGTGATGCTGTGGGCTCAACTAATAGCCTAGGTGGCGGCAATAAACAGACCTATCAAATGGACCCAGCCAATCTGGAAGAAGCCATTCATGAAGTTGGCTTAGACATTGAGGAAGGCGCTGACATGGTCATGGTGAAACCGGGTATGCCTTACTTAGATGTCTTACGTCGAGTCAAAGACAAATACCAAGTGCCTACTTTCGCCTACCAAGTTAGCGGCGAATACGCTATGCATGCAGGCGCAATTGAACAAGGATGGCTGGGCGAAGCGGTGATTGGTGAGAGTTTACTGTGCTTCAAGCGCGCAGGGGCCGATGGCATTTTGAGTTACTTCAGCAAGCAATGGCTAGTGTCCCATGCGGAACAAGGTTAAGACCGAATGCATAAAACTAGTCTACGACATAAATCTCAGCTCAATTTGAACTGAGGCTGAAATGTAGCAATCATTTCTCTGTCACTAGCGGCTTTAGCGGGACACATATAGTTTATCGGTGCTACAATTTTCTTTTCTAAAACATTAGGGGGCTCAGATGAGCGACAATATCGTTCATACCAGTGACGACGGCTTTCAAGAAGACGTTCTTAACTCAGATAAACCAGTTCTAGTAGATTACTGGGCTGAATGGTGCGGACCATGCAAAATGATTGCACCGATTTTGAGCGAAGTCGCTGGTGAATACGCTGACAGGATTAAGGTTTGCAAACTGGATATCGATGCTAATCAGGCAACACCGCCGAAGTACGGTATTAGAGGTATTCCAACACTTATGCTGTTCAAAAATGGTGAGGTAGAAGCGACTAAAGTAGGCGCGCTTTCCAAGTCTCAACTGCAGGCTTTTTTGGACAGTAATATCTAATTGGGAGCAGCTTAAAGATGTTCACAGAGTGGGCCTAGCGTAGGTCCATTTTGTTGTAGCGCCAGAGCTGAAGTAGGAGATTGTCAAAAAGCTTTAGCGAAGAGGCAGTTTAGAACCAAATTTCTTCACATTAGCCGCATTCCTAGTCAAAAAATCATATCATTTAGATTGTTTTTACTCCTTGACCCCCAGCCTGAAGTCACTAGACTGAGAGGCGAGAGATGCAGCAAATTTAGATTTAGAAGAAGTACCAAGTTTAAATTTCGAAATAACCTTCGAGCCCCATCTCCCACAGACCCCCTTTATTTATTATCACGCCTAATTTCCCTGTGCATTCGTTGTAGCACTGCGGAGAATTCAAACAACACTACTACGGTTTTCATACTAATATGGCAATGCACCTTTCAGATTTAAAACGCCAACCTGTCGCAGAACTCATGGAGACTGCTCGTGAGATGGGTTTGGAAAATGTCGGCAGATCACGCAAACAAGAAGTTATTGCGGCGATAGTACGCAAACAATCTAAAAACGGCGAAGACATTTACGGCGAAGGTACGCTTGAAATCCTTCAGGATGGCTTCGGCTTTTTGCGCTCACCTGACAGCTCTTACCTCGCTGGCCCAGATGATATTTATGTATCTCCAAGTCAAGTCAGACGTTTCAATCTGCGCACTGGCGACAGCATTGCTGGAAAAATTCGCCCACCTAAAGACGGCGAAAGATATTTTGCGCTACTTAAAGTAGATGAAATCAACTTCAGTGAAAGCAGCAGCAAAACGCACAAAGTCTTATTCGAAAACCTTACCCCACTGTTTCCTGACGAAAGACTACAGCTAGAGCGTGGTAACGGTAGTACCGAAGATTTAACCGCTAGGATCATGGATCTTGTAGCACCTATCGGTAAAGGCCAAAGAGCACTGATAGTTTCGCCTCCTAAAGCAGGTAAAACATTAGTTCTGCAAAATATTGCCCAATCCATTGCATCGAATAATCCTGAGACTGTACTTATTGTACTTCTCATTGATGAGCGCCCAGAAGAAGTAACTGAAATGCAGCGCTCTGTTCGCGGCGAAGTAGTGGCCTCCACCTTTGACGAGCCACCCTCGCGCCACGTACAAGTTGCTGAGATGGTTATTGAAAAAGCTAAGCGCTTGGTTGAGAACAAAAAGGATGTGGTTATTCTTCTCGACTCCATTACACGCTTGGCTAGAGCCTACAACACCATTGTGCCTTCATCAGGCAAAGTATTGACCGGTGGTGTAGACGCCCACGCACTAGAGCGTCCAAAGCGTTTCTTCGGCGCAGCAAGAAATATCGAAGAAGGCGGCAGCCTGACCATCGTAGCTACTGCGCTAGTAGACACAGGTTCAAAGATGGACGAAGTGATTTACGAAGAGTTTAAGGGTACGGGTAATCAAGAATTACATCTTGAACGTAAAATTGCAGAGAAGCGCGTTTACCCAGCAATCAACATACGTAGATCAGCGACACGTCGTGAAGAACTACTGATGACTGAAGAAGAATTACAAAGAGTTTGGATTCTGCGCAAACTATTGCACGACATGGACGATATAGCGGCCATTGAATTTATTTTAGACAAGTTGAAAGAAACCAAAACCAACAACGATTTCTTTAATTCAATGAAGCGATAGCATAACGCCGCCGTCGAAAACGTAAGAAAAGCCTGCGGTGGAAGACAGAACAATAGCAAAGAGCACGGCTGCGACTAAAATGACAGAAAATAGGAGTCGGGAGCAGCTGAGGTTCATTCCACTCAGCAGAGTCTCGAAGTAGATCTTGCTTAGCTGGTAGGCGAGAAAATTTCTTGGCTCGACCCTACCCCAACGAATTGCGCTTCAAAAAATCAAGCCGTCAACAAATCATGCCTTTAACAGATATTGTAAAGCGCTTTGAGCATCACCAAGTCCATGACAAGCTTGTCCTAGTTCGCGGTAAATTTCACTGCGAATTAAGTCACCCTCTGGGGCTTGAGCCAACGCACTTTCAAAGTAATCTCTAGCTAAAGAGACCTGTCGCTGAGCAATTGCAAGGCGGCCCAACGCCATCAACAACGCAACATTGTCAGGGTTTTTCTTTAACCACTTTTTCCCTTGGATAAGCTGGGCTTCAACATTTGAGCCATGTGTTTTTCCGAAGCACAGCACCAATTGATCATCCCATTTGGCGGCCAGGGCGTACTCTATGGCAGCAAGCGCGTCTTCGGTGCGCACTAACAACAGGAAATCGACCCACGCACTATAAATAGCAACGTTGCTCTTGAGAGCCTTAGGTATAATTTTCAGAGCATCTGCAATGTTCGACTCAGCTAATAATCGAGCCGCCCAAACTCTCTCAAAGTCCTGCTCAAACACTTCTTTTTTCAACAACTTTTGTTTTTCCAAAGTCGGCCAAAGCTTTTTTACGTCCAACCAACGGTGTTCATTGAGGTAGGCTCTGGCTAGCACTACCAACCTTTGACCCGAGCACTCGCCAGCCAAGTGTATTGGCTCGAGGATTTCTATAACATCTGCGCTTTCGCCCTGGGCAATTTGCCAGGTCATCATTATGTTTCCAATGGACTGGTCAGTATCCGGCAGTAAGGATTTAGCCGCTTCCAACGCACTAACTTCCACCTCTTTGTTGCCCAATTCATGTGCTGCACGTGCTAGACCAAGATTACTGGCCAGATCAATGTCGCCAAGCTTCTTAGCTTGTAAGAAGTCTCTTTGGGCCAACACCCACTTACCCTGCAACAATGCTAGCGCAGCCGTCTCTGAAAGCACACGAAGCCCCCTGACTTTGCGCTGCCCGGTCCAACCTAGTAGCCAACTACTGCCGCGCAAAAAAGCACGTAAGGTTAAGTAAATCAAACGCAGTACAACAGCAATAGCGGTTAGCGCTACGAGGCTTCCCCACAGAGTGGTCTCCGCAGCAATATCGCCTATGCGTACCAATATGTAGCCGGAGTCGTCGAGCCAGTAGCCAACGCCTAGGGCTGCAAGCAGCAAAACGAGTAATACTGTTAGCAGCCTCATTCCGCGGCAAGCTCGGCTTTACTCAGCATCTCTAAAGATGCAGAAATATCAGTCAACTCTGGTGTCAGATCAATAACTGAGAGTTCTTGAATATTGGCCAGAAGTTGCATCTCTAGGGAGCCATTGACATCAAAGTACTCTATCGTAGTTGTCTTAGCTCGGAGTAGGCTAGCTTGATAAACCTGCTCTTGTCCCTGGAGCAAGGCTAACTGAGCTTGCTCTATAGCCAAGCTAATTCTGAGTCGTGCGAGCACTACAACCTCATGGGTGGGCAAGAGTTTCGGCAGTGTTTGATTGTCTGTCTCTTCAACTAAAGAGCTGACGCGAATGAGGCTTTTGAGCCGATCAAGTATTTGCTGCCACCAGACCTGCGTTGGCGGCGCTCCTTTTGGTTCGGTTAACGCCGTATTGTTTTGCTTAGAGAGGCCGCTGGGAATGTCACCCTTGAGCGTTTCTAGGCGGATATAGATTTCTTCAATGTTGACAACTTCGACGCGCGCAAGTGAGGCAATATCGTCGGCTAGTTTTGCTCGGAGTGGGAACGGCGCGAGGTCGCCAAGGTCTTGAAGGATTGCCTCCGCGCTAGTTAATGCCCGTAATGCGAAAACTGTATCTCGCTGCATTATTAGGCTACGGTTTGCCTCTCGCAACAAATAGCCCGCTTCTGCCAATCGCCACTTATTTGGCGTGGTTGGCTTACTCGCTGTAACCAATTCCAATCCGGTCTGTAGATCTATCTCAGCCTGACTTAGACGCTGTTCAATTTTTTCATCTAGCTGACTCTGCAGCGCTAGTTGGCGTTGCTCCATAGTAGCGGTTGCCGAAGACAACTGATCTGTCACTTTTGTCGATAACGTTTGTCGCGCAGCGTCACTTTCGGCAATAACTTTGTCTAATGGGCTGTTTTGCACCAACTGTAAATACAAAAAACCCGCTAACGCTAACCCGCTGCCAGCCAAAATGAAGGTCAAAAATATGAAGAACCTGCCCGAGCTACTCATTCTATTTTTAGTCAATCCTGTTTCCTTTCGCTGCGGATTAGGTTGCGCCTTAACGTTTACACCCGCTCCTTTAGGTTCGATATTTTGTTCTTCATGCATTTTCTATTCTCGCAAGTGCGTTGAGTAATGACCGGGCATCCATGCCTTGCGCATTAACAACCCTAGAAAAACCCAATTCTAAACTAAGATTGGCGACACGTTCAGAGGGGACAACAAAATTCGCAGATAAACTGCCGCCGAGTTCTCGCCAGACTTTGGCTGCAGCTATAAAGCCGTGGGTAGAACCAACAAGAATTACGTTCGCGTTGACAATGGACGGGTTCTCTATAGACCGAACGATACGGCGGTAGAGTGTTACCACACTGAGGTGACAGCGCTGCATCAGTGACTTGTGAAGAATGTCACGCCCGTCTTCGCCGCAGAAAATCCAAACATGTTCATCCGCCTTTATACTTTGCACCGTCGGGCAAGCTAACAAGCCTTCGGAGCTCGCGTGTTCAGGTTCAATGACACTAAGTCCACCGGCCTTAAGAATATCTGCAGTACTTGGACCAATCGCTAGAAATGTGCAGGTTCTGTGTGCTTCACAATAGACCTTGGCCAAATATTGCCTGGCCGCGTGTTGGGATAAAAAGATACACAAATCCGGCGCATTAATTTTTTGCGATGGATTGAGTTTCGGCGGCAGCAACTGAATTTCGGTAACCGACTCACAAATGCTTTTGTAGCCCTCAGGAATTAGCTGAGCGGCGATGCGCGATGCACTCGGTTCTGTCAGAGTTATCCAGATTTTTGTCACATTTTCAGCCGTTTTTAATCAGTGCTTATCTTGCCTTATGCTATCCAAAATCTCACCCGCACCATTGGCGAGAAGCTCGGCGACAGCTTGGCCCGCTAACGTTATTGGATCGCTTCCGGTGACCGTACTGCGGATAATTTTTGCACCAATGCCATCGGCTACTAATGCAGAGAGCTGTATTTGTGTAGAAGAGGTGAAGTGTGCCGAGGCAGCTACTGGCAGCGCGCAATCTGCACCTAGCCCAGCACTGATGCCTCGCTCTGCAATCACACAGGCACTGGTTTGTGCGTCCAGCAAGGGAGTGAGAAATTCTTCGATAGCGCTGCCCTGTAATATTTCTACACCTAGGGCCCCCTGACCTGGAGCCGGCAGACACTCGGTTACTGACAGGGGATGCAGGTCATCACGGTGCAGTTCAAGGCGGGCTAAGCCAGCTGCGGCTAGAACAATACCGTCGAACTCGCCGGAATCGAGTTTTTCCAGGCGTGTACCGACGTTGCCGCGAATTGGCAACACTTCTAAATCTGGACGAATCGCCAAAATTTGAGATTTTCGACGCAAGCTAGATGAGCCTATTCGAGAGCCTACAGGCAGTGCCTCAAGTGGACCTTTGGAGCTGACTAGAACGTCACGAATATCATCGCGGAACGCTATTAGGGGTAGGCTAAATCCGTCAGGCATCACAGCCGGTAGATCTTTTACGGAATGCACGGCCATATCCGCACGTCCGTCGAGCATTGCTACTTCAAGCTCCTTAATGAACAAACCTTTGCCGCCAATCTCACTTAGAGGAGCATCTAGCCACCGATCACCTTTAGTACTCATGCCAACCAGTGTTACTTCAATTTCTGGGTGAGCTGCTAGCAACTGCGTACGCAAAAACCTAGCCTGCCACAATGCAAGTTTGCTCTCACGAGTGGCAATTCTAATATTCTTCATAAGGTCCTAATAATTACAGCCGCCTTATAACTTTGCGGACTCCAGGTAAATGTCGTCGGCTAATATCCACAGTCTCTTCAATATCGTTCAATCTGACACCTATTTGCCCAGATACACTTTTTTCAAGACCCAAAATATGGTGCTTAGCCACCAGCGCATTACGATGGATACGAAGAAAAATATCAGCGAATTCTTTTTCTAGCTCGCGCAGCGTCTCGTCAATGATAACCTCTCCGCCAGCATGACGCACCGAAACATATTTTTGATCCGCTCTCAGATACCGAATATCACTCACATTAACCAGCTCCACGCCTTTATAGGTACGTGCGCAAATGTGCGCTCGTCGAGTTTCGTCTACCCCATGTAGCGAGGCCAATTGCAGGCGATTCAAGCGAGTAGATTTGTCCAGCGCCGCAATCAAGTGCTCTTTCCTGACCGGCTTTAATAAATAGCCCACTGCCTGTAACTCAAAAGCCTTAATTGCGTGTTCTTCGAACGCAGTGCAGAACACCACAGCGGGAGAATCTTTTTGACCAAGAAAATGTCTGGCAGTTTCGATGCCGTCCATTCCTGGCATTCTAATATCGAGCAAAAAAAAGGTCAGGACGTAGGTCTTCGCTTATCCGCAATGCCTCTAAACCAGTCCCTACATCGCCTATAATTTCGTGGCGCCCATCACTTTCAAGCATGCGGCGCAGCCTGTCTCGCGCGAGAGTTTCGTCATACACTATAAGAATTCGCATAGCCGTTGGCCTCTTTTACTGAGCGATCGGTACTTTAGGGCACCGCAACTTTGTCAAAAATATCTTTCCCTGTAGCGAGGTTCTTAGCTGAGCTTTAGCCCCATAGAGCACCTCCAATCTAGAGCGGATGTTGTCTATTGCCAAGTTATTACTTTTGCCCGCAGAGTTAGAATTGTTTCTCTCCATATGGTCCTCTGACCCATAAACCGAATCGTACTGTGGCACTGGATTTGTAATGGTGATCACCATGTCATCATCGAGATACTCAAGATCAAAATTTATCGTTCCGCCCTCAGGAATAGGCTGCACACCATGATAGATTGCGTTTTCCAACAATGGTTGCAGTAGTAGGAGCGGAATTTTTGGCGATACTTTTGCCTCGGCAATTGTCCAATTCATTACCAAGCGCTCACCTAAGCGTAAGCCCTCAATTCGCACATATCGCCTACACAAATCCAGTTCGTCCTCAAGCCGCACAAAACTTCCTTCCTCCTGCAAGCTGGCACGAAATAGTTCGGACAAATCTTCTACGACTTGCTCAGCGGTTTCGGGGTCCGAAGGAATCAAACTGGCGATAATATTCATACTGTTGAAAAGAAAATGCGGGCGAATCCGCGACTGCAGAGCCTGGATTTTGGAATGAAGTTCCGATTCTTCCTGGCGTATTAATCGGTGTCGAAGCACGCTAAATCTCAGGTAAATACCTAGACAAAGAATGACAATCGCTATGCGTCTCGGCAGAAGATATTCCGGGGAGGGTTCATTAGAAAAAATCATATTCATGATGAAGTGCACTGCGATAGTGCTAGCAATACCTATTATAAATACGCAGATCACCGATATTAGTATAGGGGTGCGAGCAATGAAGCCTTTCAGGTTCTGTACCACAACACTAAAAAGCAATGCCACCCAGAGAGCAAACAGCGATGTGAAAATAAAATGGTGCCATGTCATTTCACTACTCAGCGCCCAACTACACAGGCCAAGCAACAACCCGACGACTACTAGAAGAAATAGAGTTCTCGGTGCCAGCAAATCTGGCATCACTAAACGCTCAGAACTATAAACTGACTCTATAAGCTTGGTAATCAAAATATATCACCTAATGACATTTTTCCAACCTCAGGCCAACAACTTGGCTACTAAATCTTCATTGCTTGGTATACTGCCCAGAAGAAATTCACAAAATTCCCCATGGAAACAGAATAGCATAATGGTAAACAAAACCGATCATTCAGAAAATACAACCGATCAGAGTTTACTGAGAGGACGATTTAGCGAAGCAACAGATGAGTTCGTTGAAATTTTCACCGCATCTGTCAGCTTTGACCAACGCCTATATAAAGAAGATATACGCGGCTCTCTTGCACATGCTCAAATGCTATTGAAAATCAAAATGCTGACCTCCGGTGAATTTGATCAGATAAAAGGTGGTTTGGACGCGATAAAAGGTGAAATCGAGACCGGAAAGATGACATGGAGTGTCGCGCTCGAAGATGTTCATATGAATATTGAGCATCGGCTTATCCAGCTAATTGGCGATACTGGTAAAAAACTGCACACTGGAAGGTCACGAAATGACCAAGTAGCTACGGATATACGGCTCTATTTACGCGACGCAATCGACGAGATTTTTGACCTTGAGTCAGCTTTATTACACCGTTTAGCTGACCTTGCAGAAAAGCATCACGACACCATTCTGCCGGGTTTTACTCATTTACAAGCTGCCCAACCCATCACTTTCGGCCACCACCTAATGGCTTGGTTTGCTATGCTCAATAGAGATAGAAGCAGATTAGTGGACTGCCGCAAGCGCACTAACCAACTGCCTTTGGGCGCAGCCGCGCTGGCAGGCACGCCCTACAAGCCAGATAGAGAATACATGGCGGCACTTTTGGAATTTGAAGGCGTGTGCGAAAATTCACTCGACGCAGTCAGTGACCGAGATTTTGCCATTGAGTTCTGCTCCGTCGCAGCCCTTACGCTAACCCACATGTCTCGGTGGTGCGAAGAGCTGATCTTATGGTCAAGCCAACAATTTAGCTTCATCGACTTACCAGATAGATTTTGTACCGGTTCAAGCATCATGCCGCAAAAGAAAAACCCAGATGTACCCGAACTTATTCGCGGCAAAACTGGCCGGGTTAATGGCAATTTAATTTCTATGTTGACCCTGATGAAGAGCCAACCCTTGGCTTACAATAAGGACAATCAAGAGGATAAAGAACCACTTTTTGATTCAGTGGATACGCTGCGAGATTGCCTCACTGCACTAGTAGGGTTGGTACCGAATATAATTCCAAACAAAGTGAATATGCGCCAAGCAGCACTGTCTGGTTTCACTACCGCTACAGATCTAGCCGACTATTTGGTTAGAAAAGGCCTGCCCTTTAGAGATGCTCACGAGGTAGTGGGCGAAGCAGTACAACGCGCAATTGAACTAGGCAAACCACTTGAGGCCTTATCTATTGAAGAGCTTGCCGGGGGCGCGTCGGATATAATTGATGAAGATGTTTACGAGGTACTTACGCTCACCGGATCTGTGGCTGCCAGAGATCACCTGGGTGGCACAGCGCCACGCCAAGTTCTTAAAGCGATAGCAACAGCCCGCAGGCTTATATAGACCGCTATTGAGACTGGTTTAGCGCCCTATACAGCACCGAGCCAAAAATTTTACAAAATTTGTAAAAGTGGCCCAAGCCAAAATGGGACTTTTGCGAATGCGAAAAACGCTTTGCCGGCAAACACTCAAGCTAGAATCACCTGCCCTCTAGGGTGCAGGCGTCAGAAGCCGTTGTAGCATTCAACAAAAGCTAGTGAATGTGCGTGAAAAAATAGGAATAGCAGATATGAAGTGGATCGTTTTGGCATATATTTCCAGTCTTATTGTGACATGCGGACAAAAAGGTCCCTTGCAGCTGCCCGACTATGAAGAAACCGGGCAGAGCGTTGGGCGGCTAATAGCCCAACCAATTCATCACTCTTTATCCACGCCAAGACAAACCGCAAGGACAATGACCCCGTGACTTTAGGAAACTCCGAAAACGAATTTACTGCCGCAAAGTACGTACAGGATGATCTGTATATTGAGCAAACTGCCTTGAGTAAAATTGCCGACGCCATTGGCACACCTGCTTATGTTTACTCAAAGGGTTATTTAACCGAACAATATAATCTACTAAGTGAGGCGCTCAGCAGTACGCCTCACCGAATACATTACTCAGTGAAAGCCAATTCCAACTTGGCAATACTTTCGTTATTCAAGTCGCTAGGCGCAGGTTTTGACATCGTGTCTGCTGGAGAGCTTAGTCGCGTGCTGGCTGTTGGCGGTGACCCGGCTTCGGTGATTTTTTCTGGTGTGGGTAAATCTGTTGAGGAGATCAACTTCGCATTGAAGGCTGGAATAGGCTGTTTCAATGTAGAAAGTCGCGGTGAGCTTTTACGCATTATGACCCAGGCTGAACTGCTGGGATGTGTTGCCAATGTTGCGATTCGAGTGAATCCAAACGTAGATGCAAAGACCCACCCCTATATCGCAACCGGTCTCAAAGAAAATAAATTTGGTGTAACCAAGGAAGAAGCCTTGGCACTTTATTTACTTGCCGCAAAAAACCCAGCTCTTAACCTCACCGGCATTGACTGCCATATTGGTTCGCAAATTAATGAGCCTGAACCGTTGCTGCAAGCGCTGACAAGTATTTTGGAGCTACGAGACACCC
>OJIR01000112.1_pt1 | contig 27895 bp, 25 predicted proteins | sample 1595711 | NCBI WGS metagenome assembly OJIR01 (sample SAMN05416846, study PRJEB24817) | seawater metagenome | isolation source: Sea water | place: Canada:Atlantic | collected 2013-07
CTACCCCCTCAAGGTAGCGTGTCTACCAATTTCACCACTCCGGCATATTCACTAAAACTTAACTAATAAATCTTCCTAATTCGCAGCCAAACCACTCTATCTAAAATAGCCTTAAAGTCCTGGAATATCACCGGCAGGGGCTTCTTCAACAGGAGCAGTCTCTGCGCCAGGAAGCTCAACCGCTCCCTCTATCGCCTGCGGAATACCAAGAGAGTTTGCCTGCGCAGCACGCTCTTTAGCCGTATAAGCCAAACCGAAAGCTATAAGGAAAAAAGCAATGGCTAACCAGGTGGTTATCCGTGTCATCAGGTTACCGCCACCGGCACTGCCTAATACTGTGTTGGATGAGCCACTACCAAAGGCTGCGCCTACGTCGGCACCTTTACCTTGTTGAACCAAAATCAGCACGATCAATGCAACCGCATCAACTACAAGTAAGGACAACAACACTGTTTCTAAAGTCGACATCTATCTTCTCTCTTTCTGAGATGAATCCACTAGAGACTCTCTCTGTTAATTCGCATAAGGCATGTTCATAGGGTTTGTGTTGTTCACTCGCCCGCAGGAATTATGTCGCTGCGACAATTGCCGCAAAGCTAGGCGCTTGCAACGAGGCTCCGCCTACTAAAGCCCCATCTACCTCTTCTTGAGCAAACAATAACCCAGCATTTTCAGGGTTAACACTACCGCCATAAATAATGCGCACCGAGCTTGCAACATCTTGATCCAACCCAGCAACCAAATCTCGTATTGAAGCGTGCATTTGCCCAGCCTGTTCTGGTGTTGCCGTCAATCCTGTACCAATAGCCCAAAGTGGCTCGTAAGCTATAGCGCCCTTGGCCAATGCCGATACGCCGCATAAATCAATAATCGCTTTAAGCTGTTTACTCACCACGGCAAAGGCATCGCCCGCTTTTCTTTGAGCCAACGTCTCGCCCACACAAACTATGGGACTCAAACCAGCTGCAATCACTGCGGCGAACTTCTGCGCCACCAGATCGTCACCTTCGAGCTGATCGGCTCGACGCTCTGAGTGCCCTACTATAACCCATGAACCGCCGACATCTTTAACCATCGAAGCTGCTATCTCTCCTGTATGCGCGCCAGCTGAGGCCACGCCTACATCTTGTACCCCCACTTGCACATACTTTGAGGTCAAGCCTTGTAATGCGCCCAAATAAACAACGGGGGGAAACACCACCACTTCAGCGCCTAAATCAACACCTTGATCAAAACTTTCCGCAAACTTGTGCACCATCTCAAGCGAGCCGTGCATTTTCCAGTTAGCGGCAATCAAATATCTGCGCATTCAAACCTCTTCGAACTCCACACGCCTTTCGCGGCGCGCTATGTTATACGCTGTCCTGGGTTTTTCCAAGTGCTGCGAGTATGCGGAACGCTGACCGGCTCTAGCTGGGGGACAAAAATCGAGATTCTGCCTGTTTTTATAGAAACACCAACCTACTTCTGGTCATGACCGACCATTGCGGAAGGCGATTGGTCCAAGGGCTGGCGTATCAATATTGCTACCACCAACAGAACAACTAATAAGCCCGCACAAATAAAGGCTGCATTGAACATGCTGCCAGTGAGATCTAACGCAACGCTGAATATGAGGGGCCCGATAGCGCTGCCAAAAACAGTGAGCGCTGTATTTAGACCTGTAATCTCGCCAAGATGAGTAGCGCCAAATTGCCGGATAAAGACTAAATTCGACAATGTTCCCCAGAGGCCGCCGCCCACACCAAACCCGGCTACAAGAAACCAATAACCCGTATTAGTTTCTAGATTCATTAAGCCCACGGCGCCGAATAAAAAACTCATTAACATTACAAGCAGAAATGGTTTTAGTTTCACATAGTCCGCCAATGTACTGGCAGCTAAGTTAACGACCACCGTAATAATTGCCTGAGGTATGAAGTAGGCAAATGCCTCGTCCCTACTCCTACCCGCTTCAGCAAAAATTGCGACGATGTGAAAAGTCACTGCAGTGCCAAAAAGCGCATGCATAGATAGAGCCGATGAATAAAGCCAAAAAACCCCGTTACGCCTCACTTGAGCTAAACCCATGTCTGAACGTTCATTCAAACTCAAATCTAAATTAGGGCGCGAACTCGACTCAGTGGACTCTGCAATGGCCTTTTCGTCTTTGAGCAATGCACGGCCACCATCAATCTGCAAATTACAAACTTCTGGCCTGTCTCGAACCACCAAAAATGAGATCAGAGCAAAGCCTGGTCCCACCACTACTGCCAATAATAAAAGCGAATCGCGCCATCCAAAGTCATCTATAAGCGCCGCTAGCAGCAGGGGCGAAAGGGAAAAACCCAGAGAAATGAAAATCCCGCGAAAGCCAAGGACCCGCCCTCTATTTCGCTTAAACCACAGCAACAGCATATTAGTACTGACACTGGTCATAACGCCTTGACCACTAAAGCGGACACCAAAATAGCCAAGCAAAATTAACGGAAAAGTTATTATTGCTAAATCAACCTCCACCCACCGCACAACTTGTTGGGCGACAAGGTCGATGCCACTGATAAAAACCAGAGCGCAGCCTAACCCTAGAGCAGATACAGTGAGCATGATGCGCGCTCCTAACTGATCGTATAGGCGACCGGCTTTGGTTAGAAATAGCGCACTACCAATAGTACCTAGCATGTAGGCAGCGGAGAGCTCTGTACGTGATAAGCCAAATGAAGCAATAAAGGCATCCGCGAACACTGCCATGCCCATTGTTTGGCCCGGCACGCTGAACAAAAAACCTAACGTAGAAATGAACGCTATGATCCAGCCATAAAAAATGGGCGTACGGCCAGCTCGATAGGGCCAGTCGCCCTGTAATCGGCCTACATATTTGGAAAACATAAGTTACCTAAAAAAAGAAAAGTTCCGCGATATTCATCGCATAGCGTTACAACTCTATAACTGGGAGCATACGTATTATTGAATATTTGAGTTTGGGAAGGCGTTGGGATGGACGCCAATTTTAATTGGCCGCCATCCAAAGTATCTTGACCGTCAAGCGCTCCATCCAGTCCTGACCAATAAAGGGTGCTATTTATTGGTTGGTAACACGACATCAACCGCCTGTTGGACTAGCATCTGGGCAATCTGTTTTACCTCGGTCTCACTATCGCCTTCCACCATAACCCGCAACAATGGCTCGGTACCAGATGCTCGAACTAACACTCGTCCGCGCCCTTCCAACACTTTACTTTGATCGTTTATAGCCGCCTGCATCTCATCGCTCTGCGCAACTAAACCCGGAGAGGTAACTCCAACATTCAGCAAAATTTGTGGCACCTTGTGCATACCTGCGACCAGCTCTTTGAGGCTTTGCTGCCCCTCCCCACTGCGCATGGACACCAACACCTGCAAGGCTGCAACAATTGCATCTCCAGTGGTGGTCAAATCCATGGTCAAAATATGCCCTGAGGGCTCGCCACCTATCACCCACTTTTTCTTTTTCATTAACTCTAGAACATGGCGATCGCCAACGCTGGCGCGGAGGAAGGGAATGCCAAGATTCTCTAACGCTTTTTCCAAGCCAAAGTTACTCATGACCGTGCCGACAACACCGCCTTTGAGTTTTTTACTAAGCTTACGACTCTGGGCAATGCCAAAAATAATTTCATCGCCATCTACAATGCTACCTTCGTGGTCCACCATGACCAGTCGATCACCATCGCCGTCAAAAGCAATGCCAAGGTCCGCGCCTTCAGCTAAAACGCGCTGCTGCAAATTTTCTGGGTGAGTAGAGCCACAGGTTTCATTGATGTTAAACCCGTCAGGGTCGGCAAATATTAAAACTACTTCAGCGCCCAGCTCCTCAAACACTTTTAGCGCAACACCGTAGGTAGCACCATTGGCACAATCAATAACAATGCGCATACCGCGCAAACTAAAGTCGCTGCTTACACAGCTCTTACAAAACTCCACATAACGTCCGGGCGCATCAGTTATGCGCGAAGCGCGACCCAAATTTCCTGAATCTTCGCAAACCATAAAGGTATCTAACGTCGCTTCGATTTGTTGCTCAATTTCATCGCTCAGCTTGCTGCCCTGGCTATCAAAGAATTTGATGCCATTATCGTAATAAGGGTTATGGGATGCACTTATCACTATGCCCGCATCCGCACCTAAAGTGCGCGTGAGATAAGCAATCGCCGGTGTGGGCATGGGGCCGAGCAAGCTGACATCTGCGCCGGCCGAAACTAAGCCAGATTGAATAACGGACTCAAGCATGTAGCCAGAAATTCGTGTGTCTTTGCCAATAAGCACTCGTGCGCGACGGTCTTGGCCAGCAAAAACTTTGCCCACAGCCCAGCTCAGACGTAAACAAAATTCCGGCGTGATGGGAAAGGTCCCTACGCGACCACGAATACCATCCGTGCCAAAATACTTCTGCCCCATCTACTTAGTTTTCCTTTTATAACCTGCAACGGATCCGCCACAGGCGACTAGCTTTTCATTAGCCTACAACTTAGGCAATTTATCATCCAACAATTTGTTGAATTACAGATTAGCTTTGCACCACATATCAACTGGCCGCTGTTAACGACGACCAGACCTTCAGCCCATCTACCGTTTCTTTAACATCGTGGGCCCGCACTATATTTGCGCCATTTTGAACGGCTAAGACTGCGGCCGCAACACTAGCAGCTAAACGATCGTCCACATAGCGACCGGTAATTTGTCCAAGCATAGACTTTCTTGAAATACCTACCAAGATCGGACAGCCGTCTATACGCAGCGCTTCAATGTGCGCTAGCAATTGCAGGTTATGCTGCAGAGACTTACCAAAGCCAAACCCAGGGTCGACAAGCATCCGCTCAGCAGCAATGCCTTGGTTCAAACAACTTTGATATCTAAGGCGGAGGAACTGGCTAACCTCCATGACAACTTCGTCGTAGCGTGGATTATTTTGCATGGTTTCTGGCAAACCCTGCATGTGCATCAATGCGTAGGCCACGTCAGAATTTGCCACAGCAGCCATCACATCTGCATCTAACCCGGCACTGATGTCATTAATCATATGCGCGCCAGCGTCTATAGAGGCCTTGGCTGTTTCGCCATTGCGCGTATCTACTGAAATAATACAGTCCAACGCTTGTAGAGCTTCTACTACGGGAAGTACGCGGCGAATTTCTTCAGTAACCGTAACGGCCTGCGCGCCAGGGCGGCTAGATTCACCACCAATATCCAGCACCTGGGCGCCTTCATCAATCATGCGCTGAGCATTAACGAGAATTTTATCAATAGGGATATGGCCGTCATCAAAAAGATTGCCGCCATCAGAAAAGGAATCAGGGGTGATATTCAGCACCCCCATAACGGCAGGGTGCTGTAAATCTAGCTGTTTTTCCGCGCAGCGAAGGAGGCGCGGCGAAGTCATCTTAGCTTTCTTCTGCTGGACCACCGATAGGTGACTGAGTGTCGCCGCGATCTGATTTTCCAGAAGGAGGTGGTGTATCACTCGGGTGGCGAGGTTTTGCACCCGCCATGATGTCGTCTAGCTGATCTGCAGACAACGTCTCAAATTCCACCAACGATTCCGCCATTACGTGCAGCTTATCAAGATTCTCTGTCAGCAATCTTTCTGCGTCACTATAACAACGGTCAATAATAGACCTCACTTCTTCATCTATCGCTCGAGCTGTATCAGGCGAGTGGTTCTTGTTGTTTGCACCTGCAGACATACCCAAAAAGACTTCACCGTCGTCCTCGTCATACATCAATGGCCCCATCCGTTCGGATAGGCCCCACTTTGTAACCATATTCCGCGCTAATGAAGTGGCTCTTTGAATATCGTTAGATGCACCCGTTGTAACGTGCTCTGCGCCCAATATCATCTCTTCCGCAATACGACCACCAAAGAGGCTGGATATTTGCGAACAAATACCTTGACGACTAAGGCTGTAGCGGTCTTCTACCGGTAGAAACATAGTCACACCCAAAGCTCGACCACGAGGAATAATTGTCACCTTATATACAGGATCGTGTTCAGGCATCATTCGTCCAACAATTGCGTGACCTGCTTCGTGATAAGCGGTGTTACGTTTTTCGCGCTCAGACATCACCATAGATTTGCGCTCTGCACCCATCATGATTTTATCTTTGGCTTTATCAAATTCTTCCATGGCAACTAAACGCTTGCCTGCCCTTGCCGCAAATAAGGCTGCTTCATTGACCAAATTGGCAATATCAGCACCGGAGAATCCGGGCGTACCGCGCGCAATGATGCTTGCATCTACGTCGTCGGCAACAGGTACTTTACGCATGTGCACTTTGGTTATTTGCTCACGACCACGAATGTCCGGTAAGCCAACAACAACCTGACGATCGAAACGACCGGGGCGCAATAGCGCTGGGTCAAGTACGTCAGGGCGGTTAGTCGCGGCAATAACAATGACGCCGTCATTACCCTCAAAACCGTCCATTTCAACCAAAAGCTGGTTCAATGTCTGCTCTCGCTCATCGTGTCCACCGCCAACTCCAGCACCACGGTGCCTGCCTACTGCATCTATCTCATCGATAAAAATAATGCAGGGTGCCTGCTTCTTGGCTTGCTCGAACATGTCGCGCACACGAGATGCACCAACACCGACAAACATTTCAACAAAATCAGAACCTGAGATCGAAAAGAACGGCACCTTGGCTTCGCCAGCAATGGCTCTGGCGAGTAGGGTTTTACCTGTACCAGGCTGGCCTACCATCAACACGCCGCGAGGAATGTGACCGCCTAAGCGCTGAAACTTGCCTGGATCGCGCAGAAATTCCACTAATTCTTGAACTTCTTCTTTTGCTTCGTCTACGCCAGCAACATCAGCAAACGTCGTCTTAATTTGATCATCCGATAACAACTTGGCTTTACTTCGACCAAAAGCCATTGGGCCGCCGCGACCGCCACCGCCACCTTGCATCTGACGCATGAAAAACATGGCCACAGCTAAGATGATGAGTATTGGGAAACTGGCTATCAGTAGCTGAGTCCAAAAACCTTGCTTTTCTTCCGGCGCCACTTCAAACCTGACCTCTCCATCACGCAAGCGGTCTGTGAGAGCTAGGTCGCTGGACAACCGAGTAACCGTGACTTTATTGCCAGAGGTATCCTCTGCATATATTTTGTCACCTTGAATGGTAGCACTGGTAATGCGCCCCTGCTCAACGTCACTCAGGAATTCGGAGTAACTGAGTTCTGGCGTTTGCGGTGCCACATCAAATTTATTAAACACCGTCAGCAACACAGCCAAGATGATCAGCCAAAGTACTATATTTTTTCCCATATCTGACACGGGACTTACCTCACGTTCTGTTAATAGTTGGACGCGGCATCCGAATAGGCATTTTTATGCATTATTCTTGGCCGATAGTCATATTCAAACCGATAACCTGTCTTAAACCGATCTTATGCGGTTATCTAACAAGCGTTTTCAAGATGCAGTTTGCACCAGTACTTGTGAAATTGGCGGCAAATCTGGTTTTAAGTACAGATTTTCTTAATCTGCTGGCGCTTTATTTGGGCTAAAGTCTATTGCTACTACAAAAACTTCTCGAGATTCAGACCTTGATGCCTTGGGCTTAGTCATGTGGACCTTTTTAAAGACCTTCTTTAAGTCCTTCACCCACGCATCTAAACCTTCACCCTGAAAAGCCTTTATAGCCATAGCCCCACGCTGATTCATCCAGCGGTGACAGCTATCTAGCGAAATATCCGCTAACTCCATCGACCTAGCTTGGTCTACGGCCCTGACTCCCGATATATTTGGGGCCATATCCGATAAAACAAGGTCAAGTTTCTGCCCGGCCAAAATTCGCTCTATCTCATCATCAACCTCTGGCTCGCCAGCAAAGCCCTCAATTACGTGGGTCTTATCGCCACTGGTGATAGGCAAAGGGTCAATGGCAATGAGTAACCCTCCGGCCAGCCGCTCCTCTAGATAGTTAGTCCACCCTCCGGGCGCAGCCCCCAGCTCCAGCACATGCAGGTTAGGCTTGACCAATTTATAGCGCTGATCGAGTTGCTCGAGTTTAAAATGAGCACGAGAAATTTGGCCACCACCTTGCGCTTGGCGTACAAACTGGTCCTTTCGCTGCCGCTGAAGCCAACGATCACTAGATTTACTGCGTTTTACCATGCTTTTTATCAATACTCTGTGAGGCGAGTCTTATAGAATACTCGAATGAAAAATATCCCACTGAGTTCGCAACAAAAAAAATCCCTTAGAGGCATCGCCCATCACCTTGACCCAGTCGTCGCAGTGAGCGAGCGAGGACTCTCAGAAGGCATAATAGAAGAAACTGAAAGAGCGCTTAGCGATCATGAACTGATCAAAGTTAAGGTGTTCGACAATGATCGCGCCGTGCGACAGGAGATTGCTAATGAGCTCGCAGAAAAAACGGCTTCAGTAGTCCTGCAGAAAATCGGCAAAATAGCTGTCTTGTACCGTAAAAATCCAAATGCTAACGCAAAGCTTTCAAATGTCAGTCGCTATGTGGACGCGAAAGATTTCTAAACCCTAGCTACTAGCCAAGTAACGCCGATTCAGCATAAAGGCGCTTACAACCGACGCAGGCGGTTAACTATTAACCGTCTGCCTCAGGAACACACTATAACTGCCCTTTAGCCGTGAACTACGTCCGTAATCTCATATTCAAGGTCGCCACCTGGGGCTGCAACAAGAACAACATCATCTAAAGATTTGCCGATAAGGGCCCGAGCGATGGGCGACATGACCGAAATTTTGCCTTCGCGTAAGTTCGCTTCATCTTCACCAACAATACGGTAGACCTTGACCACCTCTGAGTTTGTGTCCATTAACGTCACAGTTGAACCAAAAATCACTTTCCCAGTAGCCACAATCTTGCTCACATCAATAATCTGCGCATCAGCAAGCTTGCCTTCGATTTCTTGAATACGGCCTTCATTAAAACTTTGTTGTTCACGGGCTGCATGATATTCAGCGTTTTCTTTTAAATCGCCGTGGGCTCGCGCTTCTGCAATGGCTTGTGTGATTTCTTGGCGCAGAGCGGTCTTCCTATGCGCTACTTCTTCACGCAAGCTCTCCGCACCCTCGATAGTCATCGGAATCGGCATATCAGTTATCCCTGTTGAGAGAGGTTTTGGTGCAAGTCCTGCAAACTGGTTACTCGCTCACCAATGCCTTCTCTAATCGCAATACAAAACGCTTCGCCACCAGTTAAGGTAGTTGTGTAACACACCTTTTTAAGCAAAGCCAGACGGCGAATGATTGCTGAGTGAGCAATAGACTGCCGTCCTTCTGTTGTATTAATGATCAAATCAATCTGCTCATTCTTGAGCATATCTGAAACGTCTGGACGACCTTCATTAACCTTTTGGATCAGGCTGCACTCTACATTCGCGGCATGTAAAACACGCAACGTGCCAGTAGTTGCAACCAACTGAAAACCAATATCTATGAGATCTTGAGCCACTTTCACAACACCAGGCTTATCCGAATCTTTAACACTGAGGAATGCTCTGCCGCCGCTCGGAAGGCGCTCGCCCGCACCCAGCGACGCTTTGGAAAAGGCCTCACCAAATGTCAGCCCAACGCCCATAACTTCACCGGTAGATTTCATCTCAGGTCCCAAGATGGGATCCACGCCGATGAACTTATTAAACGGAAATACTGACTCTTTAACGTGGAAAGCAGTAGGAATAATTTCCTCAGTAAAACCTATGCTAGCAAGTGTCTCACCGGCCATACAGCGCGCGGCAACCTTAGCTAAGGAAACACCGATACATTTAGAGACAAAAGGTACTGTTCGTGACGCTCGAGGGTTCACCTCGATAACAAAGACATCTGTACCCTGCACGGCCATCTGCACATTCATCAAGCCAATAACTTCTAGCTCAATAGCCAGCGCTTTAACCTGCTCACGAATCTCGTTTTGAATATCCATGGGCAAGTTATAAGGCGGCAATGAACAGGCGGAGTCGCCAGAGTGCACACCTGCTTGTTCGATATGCTGCATGATCGCGCCAATGACCACATTTTCCCCATCACAGATGGCGTCCACATCTACTTCTACCGCTTGATCAAGAAATCTGTCGAGCAAAACTGGCGAGTCGTTAGACACATCCACCGCATTCTGCATGTATTGTCGAAGTTCTTCAGGACTGTAAACCAACTCCATCGCCCGACCGCCTAGTACATACGAGGGACGAACAATAATTGGGTAGCCAATTTCCGCTGCACGCTCAATACCTTGTTCGGTATTAGATGCCACTCGGTTATAGGGCTGACGAAGGCCTAATTTCACAACTAACTGCTGGAAGCGCTCACGATCTTCAGCGCGATCGATAGCATCGGGGCTGGTCCCTATAATAGGCACGCCAAGCCGTGCAAGATCATCCGCCAATTTGAGCGGCGTCTGCCCGCCAAACTGCACAATAACGCCAGTAGGCTGTTCAACTTCAACAATAGCCAAAACATCTTCAAGGGTAAGCGGCTCAAAATAGAGTCGGTCAGAAGTGTCATAGTCAGTAGAAACAGTTTCAGGATTACAGTTAACCATGATGGTTTCGTAGCCATCTTCACGCATGGCAAGAGCCGCGTGAACGCAGCAGTAATCAAATTCAATACCCTGGCCTATACGGTTTGGACCGCCACCTAGGACCATAATTTTCTTTCTGTTGGTTGGTAGCGATTCGCATTCTTCCTCGTAAGTTGAATACATGTAGGCGCTGCTGGCTGGAAACTCTGCCGCGCAAGTATCTACTCGCCGATAAACAGGTTTGACACCATGAGCGTGACGCGTTTCGCGCACTTCACTCTCGGTGGTATTCAACAATGCCGCCAAACGTGGGTCAGAAAACCCCTTAGTTTTCGCCACCAGCCATTCTTGTTTGCTTAAGCTGGACGCCGTGCGTGTGGTGAGCTCTGCCTCAGCTAAAATCAAATCTTCAATTTCAGCCAAAAACCAATGATCAATTTTGGTCAACTCAAACAGATCTTCGATACTCATACCGGTTCTAAATCCGTCCGCCACGTACCAAAGCCGGTGCGAACTGGGATTACGTAACTCGCGCTTCAGCACGCTACGCCATTCCGGATCGTCTTGGTCTATCATCGGGTCAAAGCCCGCCATACCTATCTCTAGTCCGCGCATGGCTTTTTGCAACGACTCTTGGAAAGTCCGCCCTATCGCCATAACTTCCCCCACAGACTTCATCTGCGTGGTTAAGCGCGCATCCGCCATTGGGAATTTTTCGAAGGTGAAACGAGGAATCTTAGTCACTACATAGTCGATACTTGGCTCAAATGAAGCCGGCGTAACACCACCAGTTATATCATTACCCAACTCGTCCAAGGTGTATCCAACAGCCAATTTGGCTGCGATTTTGGCGATTGGGAAGCCTGTGGCTTTAGACGCAAGGGCTGAAGATCGAGAAACTCGAGGATTCATCTCAATCACAACAATGCGCCCATCTTCTGGATTAATACCAAATTGAACGTTTGAACCGCCGGTGTCTACGCCGATCTCGCGCAGCACATCAATGGATGCATTACGTAGCAATTGATATTCTTTATCAGTCAGCGTTTGCGCAGGGGCAACCGTAATACTATCGCCGGTATGCACGCCCATCGGATCAAAGTTTTCAATGGCGCAAACAATGATGCAGTTGTCTTTATTGTCGCGCACTACCTCCATCTCGAACTCTTTCCAGCCCAACAAAGACTCGTCAATCAACAGTTCTGAGGTAGGCGAAAGATCCAAGCCGCGAGTACAAATTTCCTCAAACTCTTCACGGTTGTATGCAATGCCGCCACCGCTACCGCCCATAGTAAATGAGGGGCGGATAACACAAGGAAAACCTAACTGGCTTTGCACCTGAATGGCTTCTTCCATGCTGTGAGCAATAGCTGATCTAGGTGTAGATAGACCGATAGACTTCATGGCGCGATCAAAGCGTTCACGGTCTTCAGCCTTATCAATGGCATCTTGGCTAGCGCCAATCAATTCAACAGAAAATTCTTCCAGTACACCTTCTCGAACTAAGTCTAGAGCGCAGTTCAATGCAGTTTGACCGCCCATGGTGGGCAAAAGAGCATCGGGGCGCTCGCGCTCAATAATCTTTGCAACGGTTGTCCACTCCACCGGTTCGACATAGGTAGCGTCAGCCATAGCCGGGTCGGTCATAATGGTAGCTGGGTTTGAGTTAACCAGGACAACGCGGTAACCCTCGTCTTTCAACGCTTTACAAGCTTGGGCACCGGAATAGTCGAACTCACAGGCTTGACCAATGACAATCGGCCCCGCACCAAGAATGAGAACAGATTTGATGTCGGTTCGCTTCGGCACCTTATACCCCTTTAGAGATGTTATCAGTCATCAAATCGATGAACTGATCAAATAGATATTCACAATCCTGCGGCCCAGGGCTTGCTTCGGGGTGGCCTTGAAAACCAAATGCAGGCACATCCGTTCTGCTGACACCTTGCACGGTGCCATCAAACAACGACTTATGTGTGCAAACCAAGTTTTCTGGCAGGCTGTTTTCGTCTACGGCAAAACCATGATTTTGACTGGTAATCATGACAACACCAGACGCTAGATCTTGTACCGGATGATTAGCGCCATGATGGCCATGGGACATTTTCATTGTTTGCGCACCACTGGCCAAAGCCAAAAGCTGGTGACCTAAACATATCCCAAATATAGGTATACCGGTTTTCAGTAAACTTTGAATTGCGGTAATTGCGTAATCGCAGGGCTCTGGGTCACCAGGGCCATTAGAAAGGAAAATACCGTCTGGATTCAAAGCCAATACTTCTGCCGCGGTAGTTTGTGCTGGCACGACAGTAAGGTCACAGCCCTTGCCCGCCAGTATGCGCAAAATATTTCGCTTTACGCCGAAATCAAATGCGACAACACGAAAGGTCTTTGCGACATCAGCCGCAGAAAATGTACCGTAACCTGTGGCCAAATCCCAGGGCGTTTGTGTCCATGAACGAGTCTCGCCAGAAACCTCTTGAGCCAGATCCATGCCTTGTAACCCGGCAAAACCACGCGCCTCAGACAAAGCTTTATTCAAGCCTTCCTCGGTGGCAGCTTCAGGCCCAGCCAAAATACATCCTGCCAAAGCGCCTTTTTCACGGATAACTCGGGTTAGCCTACGAGTATCTACATCGGCAATAGCAATGGTGTTTTGATCGACCAAATAGTCTGGTAACGAGCCGCGCTGACGCCAGCTACTAACGCGCTTAGGCGTTTGACGAATAACCAAACCGGCAGCCCAGATCCGATCAGACTCTGCATCTTCTTCGGTCACTCCGGTATTGCCAATTTGTGGATATGTGAGGGTAATGATCTGACGACGATAAGAGGGGTCTGTCAGAATTTCCTGATAGCCTGTCATCGCAGTGTTGAAGACCACTTCACCAACAGTAGTACCCTGCGCACCAATTGATTGGCCGCGGAAAATACTACCGTCTTCTAGCGCTAATAAAGCCGGTATCAACAACTTTCCTTAATTTGAGCTAATCACCTACGAGGGTTCTCTCAGCTATATTCTGATTAGCTTGTTGGTATACCTTTAACGATCACCAAGTCACTAGAAAATAGCTTCGGGCTACATCTCGCACCTATCTCGCTAGCACTCCAAAATCTCTGCGATGCTGACTAACAGCTTTCGCTACTTGGCTAACGCTTTGCTTAGAAAGCTGTTTTTATCGCCCAAGCGAACGCTGCAATAGGTGTATTAACACCTATAGTCTTCACTAAAATTGGAGTGTGCGGACTGGAGAGGCATTGTACGCAGGCATGGCGAAAAATGCAGCAAAAATTACGTCTGAGTTACAGGCCCAGTAAGTCTTGCATGTTATACAAGCCAGGCTCTTTGCCGTGAACGAACCCAACAGCTCGCAGAGCACCTTGAGCAAAGTTGCTGCGGCTGTGCGCTCTATGGGTGATTTCCAAACGTTCGCCCTCACCCGCAAACATCACCGTATGCTCACCAACAATATCGCCGCCACGAATGGTAGAAAAACCAATTGTCTTAGAATCTCGTGCACCGGTAATACCTTGGCGGCCATAAATAGCATTTTCATCGAGGTCTCGGCCCAGAGCCTTGGCAAGCACTTCTCCAATGCGCAAAGCCGTGCCCGAGGGCGCATCTACTTTATGGCGATGATGGGCTTCAATAACTTCCACATCCACGTCATCGCCCAGGGCTTTGGCCGCAAGCTCAATAAGACGTAGAGAAAGATTTACCCCCACGCTCATATTTGGGGAGATGAATAGCGACGTACGTTTGGCAAGCTGCTCTAGTTGATCCAGCTGCACTGCAGTCAGGCCAGTAGTGCCAATCACCATAGACCTATTATTGCGAGCACAAATATCTGCTAAGCCGAGAGTTGCCTCAGGAATAGTAAAATCTATCACCACATCAAAAGCATCCACTTGGGACTCAGGATCGGCGCTGATCAGAATGCCTTTAGCGCCAATGCCTGCCAGAGTACCGGCGTCAGCGCCAATAAAAGAATGACCCGGGTGCTCGAACGCAGCACCCAAGCTAAGTTGTGGCGCCTCTTCGATGGCCTGCACCAATGTTTTGCCCATGCGTCCGGCGCATCCGGCTACAGCTACTCGAATCATTCGATCTCCCGTCCCAGAAAAAGGATCTGTGTTTGTTGCCCAGCCAAATCAGCTAGGGCTTAAGACCGTCAAAGAAGTTTTTAACGCCATCAAACCAGCTTTTCTCGCGCGGCGAGTGCTTTGTACTGGCACCCAATGAGGCTTTGAATTCTTCCAATAGCTTACGCTGCTCATCGGTTAATTTCACAGGCGTTTCTAATACAACCTTGCATAGCAAATCACCGACACCGGTGCTACGCACCTGAGTGACGCCCTTGCCACGTAAGCGGAACACTTTGCCGGTTTGGGTTTCTGCAGGCACCTTAAGTTTTACCCGACCATCTAATGTGGGCACATCCAGCTCTCCACCCAAGGCCGCATCAACAAACGAAATAGGCACTTCACAGTAAAGGTGCTTGCCATCGCGTTGGAATATAGCGTGATCGCTGACATCTATCTGTACGTATAGATCGCCAGCCGGGCCATTATTTGGGCCAGCTTCGCCTTCACCAGATAAGCGGATTCTATCGCCGGTATCAACGCCAGCAGGAATTTTGACTGAAAGCTTTTTACGCCGCTCGATCCGACCAGCGCCACTACAAGAGCGGCATGGATCCGTGATAACGCGGCCAGCGCCACGACAGCGCGGACATGTCTGTTGCAGAGAGAAGAATCCTTGCGACACTCTAATTTGGCCAGCGCCGTTACAGTCGGGACAGGTGGAGGCAGTTGTGCCTTCCTTCGCACCGGAACCGTCGCAAACGTCACAACCCGCCAATACCGGGATGCTGATTTCTGTTGTATCACCATTAACCGCCTGCTCTAAACTTAAGCGCAGGTTATAGCGCAGGTCCGAACCACGAGCCGGGCCACTTCTGCCACCACCGCGTTGCCCGCCAAAAATATCGCCGAACACATCACCAAAGATATCGCCAAAATTACCGGCTCCGCCACCGCCACCTTGGCTTTGCTGATCTAAACCTGCGTGACCATACTGATCATAAACGCCACGTTTTTCTGCATCGCTGAGCACTTCATAGGCTTCGTTAGCCTCTTTGAATTTTTCTTCTGCGTTAGCGTCATCGCTATTACGGTCAGGGTGGAACTTCATCGCGAGACGACGATAAGCCTTCTTGAGATCAGCTTCAGAAGCGCCTTTATTAACGCCCAATATTTCGTAATAGTCCCGCTTAGCCATCTCTTTCCCTAAATCATCTCAGGCAACTTAACGCCGCCCCTTTCTATACCAGCGCCATCTATATGAGGGCTATAAAAGCGCTGCAACCTAGCAGGTAGTGTAGCCTAATAACTTCTCATGAATGAGCATCAGTATGTTGACCTGCCACATGCAACAACGCGGCACAGTTAATGACAAAAGCCAAAAACATACGCCGCGCGTTATAAATTGCAGTTTTTCTGCCTGTCAAAACTGTCTTTTCGCTCCCTCTCCAAGCAGCAAATTACGCCGCAAGGAGATCAAGCTCAGACCAAAATAGCGGTTATTAACTACCTTCTTTCTGGTCCTTAACTTCCTCAAACTCGGCATCCACAGCATCATCCGCAGGCCCGCTTTCAGCCTCTGGCGCATCTGCGCCGGCGTCTTGCTGAGCGTACATCTTCTGCGCGAGCTCACCTGAAGCTTCTGACAGTGTATTGATCTTTGCTTCGATCAAATCCTTGTCATCGCTCTTCAACGAATCTTCTAAGTCTGTGGCAGCAGCTTCAATAGCAGCTTTCTCTTCGTCTGACGCTACATCACCGGCATCAGCCACGGCTCTACGAGCGCCATGAATAAGGCCATCCGCCTGATTACGCAATGTCACCAACTCTTCAAATTTCTTATCTTCTTCAGAGTGAGCCTCTGCATCACGAATCATCTGCTCAATTTCTTCATCAGAGAGACCACTTGAGGCTTTAATGATAATTGACTGTTCTTTGCCAGTGGCTTTGTCTTTAGCTGAAACATTGAGTATGCCGTTGGCATCTATATCAAAAGCCACTTCAACCTGCGGCACACCGCGAGGCGCTGGAGGAATATCCGACAAGTCGAACCTGCCCAGAGACTTATTTTGTCCCGCTTGCTTACGCTCGCCCTGCAACACGTGAATGGTCACAGCAGTTTGATTATCGTCTGCGGTTGAGAACACCTGAGTTTTCTTGGTTGGAATGGTTGTGTTTTTCTCAATCAACACGCTCATCACCTGACCCATGGTTTCAATACCAAGAGACAGTGGACTAACGTCTAGTAGCAATACGTCTTTCACATCGCCTGAGAGTACCGCCGCCTGAATTGCTGCGCCCATGGCCACAGCTTCGTCAGGATTCACGTCACGACGTGCGTCTTGCTTAAAGAAACCTTTAACCTGCTCGTGCACCATAGGCATGCGAGTTTGCCCACCAACCAAAATCACATCATCAATATCGCTGACAGAAAGGTTGGCATCGTCCAATGCAATACGGCATGGATCGATTGTGCGACTAACTAGATCGCCCACTAGGGACTCGAGCTTGGCTCTGGTGAGCTTCAACACTAAGTGCTTAGGCCCAGTCTGATCAGCGGTAATGTAAGGCAAATTGATTTCAGCTTGCTGGCCATTTGATAGCTCAATTTTAGCTTTTTCCGCGGCTTCTTTGAGACGCTGCAGAGCCAAAGGATCGTTATGCAAATCAACGCCATGCTCTTTCTTAAACTCATCGGCTAAGTGCTCGATGATTTTAAGGTCGAAATCTTCACCACCTAAAAACGTATCGCCATTAGTCGACAGTACTTCGAACTGGTGCTCGCCATCTACTTCTGCAATTTCAATAATTGATACATCAAAGGTACCGCCACCGAGGTCGTATACCGCAATCTTGGTGTCACCGCGCTTCTTATCTAGACCATAAGCCAGGGCAGCTGCAGTTGGCTCGTTAATAATCCGGCGCACTTCTAAGCCAGCAATTTTGCCCGCGTCTTTAGTTGCTTGGCGCTGACTGTCATTAAAGTACGCAGGAACAGTAATTACCGCCTCGGTAACCTCTTCACCAAGGTATTCCTCTGCTGTCTTCTTCATCTTTTTCAGAATTTCTGCTGAGATCTGCGGTGGCGCTAACTCTTCGCCATTGATATCAATCCAAGCATCACCATTACCTGCAGCGGTAATTTTGTAAGGCACCATCTTTATGTCTTTCTGCACTAAGTCATCTTTGAACTTACGCCCAATTAGACGCTTAACCGCAAAAACCGTATTTACAGGGTTAGTCACCGCTTGACGCTTGGCGTTTTGACCGACAAGAATTTCACCGTCTTCGGCATACGCGATGATTGATGGCGTTGTTCTATCGCCTTCTGAATTCTCAATTACACGAGGATCACCACCGTCCAAGACTGCTACACATGAATTGGTTGTACCCAAATCAATGCCAATAATTCTTCCCATCTTTTATCTCCACTTAATTTCTGCGTTGAGGCTCTCTGCGCTAATGGGCAAACCCGTGCCTCGCGCATAGCCTGTATATTAGGCCTCCAGCTCTTTCTTCAAGGGCTGGCCACTGTTGACCTTCATCTGATTAAACCGATTTATTCGACTCAATTGCCGTTCAGAGCTAGCGAACTAAGATGCCTTAACCACAATCACCTTGGCAGCTCTGGCTAAACGACCATTGAGCACGTAACCCTTTTGCATAACATCCATTACCGAATTCGGTTCAGCATCTGGGTTAGGCACCATGGCCATCGCCTCGTGATGCTGTGGATCAAACGGCAGACCCAACGGGTCGATTTGCTCCACGCCTGCCTTAGCAAGGGTATCTACGAATAGCTTCAGAGATAACGCTACACCATCAACAATGGCTTTAGTGCCTTCGCCAGGCTCTGAATTTTCAGCCGTCTCAATGGCTTTTTCCATACTGTCCACTACGGGAAAAAGCTCTCCAAGAAGCTTTTCAACGGCAAACTTGTGCGCGTTCTCAACATCTCGTTGCGCCCTGCGGCGTACATTTTCCATCTCAGCAATGCTACGTAACAGCTGATCCTTAGCTTCGGCTAACTGCTCATCTAAAGGTTCAGGTTCAGGTTCTGCCTGCCCAAAATCACCAGCCGCCATTTGCGCTTCTGCTGCGCCCGGAATCTCGTCAATATCACGCTGCTCAGCTTCATTTTGCTGATCAATTGTTGACTGATTTTCTTCTTGATCTTCGCTCACTCGGTCACTCCCAGTTTTTTCACTGTGGCGGGTATATAAGGGTATCTATATCGATAACAAGGGTAAAAATAAATTAATCTGCAAGCGAGGGCGAATTAGCCGATAAAGCGTGCCCGATAAACTAAAAAGAAGGAAAAAAGACGGCAAAAAATGCAGATTAGAAAACGCTGTTAAGTGTAGCGCATCGCCGCACTGAGTACTCGAGCAGTGACATCAACCACAGGGATGACATCTTTATAATCCATTCGCGTGGGCCCGATTACACCCAGCACGCCTGCCAGCTCACCATTGACCTTGTATGAGGAGGTCACTAAAGACATATCACCCAATGGGCGATAGCCCGACTCTTTACCAATAAACAACTGCACGCCAGAGCTTTCAATACACTGATCTAATAAATGTAGGACCCGGCCCTTTTTTGAAATAGCCTCAAACAATGATTTCACTTTGTCCGTATCCGGGGTGAAATCTAATAGGCGTCGCTCACCACTGACCAAAAGTTCTTGGCCATCGCCCTCAACTTCTTTTGATTCAAATGCCTTGGCCGCCATATCCAAAGCACGCTGCATCAATTCATCCATACGGTCTTTATCATCTTGCATGCTTGCTACAACAGAATGGCGCACCTGCATCAGCGGTTTGCCGCCAAATTCTCTATTTAGCAAAACAGCCGCTTGGGTCAGCTCATTATCGGAGAAGGGCTTATCAAGGTGAATCACTCGGTTTTGCACCTCACGGTCACTGAGCACCAAAATGACTAAAATTCGCAGCTCATCTAAGCGCAAAAATTCTATTTGCCGAAGGCTGACTTGGTTACGTCGCGGCGTGGTGATGAGGCAAGTCATCTGAGTGAATTGCGACAGTACATTAGAGGCGGCGTTAACTAGCTCAGAAGAGGACATATCTGGATTCAACTCGGCCTCAATTTCTTTCGTTCGCGCATCCTGCCATGGCTCAACACTCAGCAACGTATCTACAAAAAAACGCAGCCCGAGTTGAGTTGGGACTTTTCCAGCGGAAGTATGTGGCGAGCTAACCAAGCCCAGGGCTTCAAGGTCACCCATAACACTGCGTACAGTGGCCGAGGAAACCTGAACCTCAGGCAACATTGCTAACGCCTTGGAGGCGACAGGCGTACCGTCCGCTATATAATGTTCGACCAACAGCTTGAACAGCTGCTGTGCGCGAAGATCGACATCATTTTCCATGGAAGTTGTTCCTGACCCTTTGCCTGATTAAGTTGCTCAATAAGTTGCCTTATGCCGTCTAACTTCTCCACCGACCTTCACATCGAGCTGCCATTCAAAAAAAAAGAACAAAGTTTTCGCATCACGCCGCTTTCTCCTCCCAACTGCGAAAAGCAAATTATGGGTCCAGCAATGTTAGAGATAATGAAAGTACCAGTGATAGCACGATCATGCATCATTTGATGATAATCTAAGCTTCATTATTGCTGCATTGATTAAATCAAAATGTTGAAACAGCTGACCATTCGTAATTATGTGCTCGTAGACGCCCTGGACATATCCTTTGCTGCTGGCCTTACCGGCATTACCGGAGAGTCTGGCGCTGGCAAATCTATACTTCTCGGCGCTTTGAGTTTACTCCTAGGAGAACGCGCAAAAACAGACTGCGTTCGACCCGGAGCAGACAAAGCCGACATCAGTGCAGAATTTGAAATATTGGCAGCAGGGTTTCTGCAAACCAAACTGGCGACAGACGAATTGCTTGAAGACGGCGACACGCACTGCCTTGTACGCAGGGTAATCAGTGCTGAAGGGCGCTCACGCGCCTTCATCAACAGCATCCCGGTGACTTTGCAATATTTGAAAGACATCAGCGAACACTTAGTAGATATCCAAGGTCAAAACGAACATCAACGATTACTCGATCGAAATGTACAACGAAGTTTGCTCGATGATTACGGCAAGCTCACCCCCCAAAGCAAAAAAGTCTCGCAGCTGTATAAAACCTGGCAAACGACCGTGCAGGAAATCACCAAACTACAAGAAGTCATAACCGCCCATGAAGACCGAAAAACGCTGCTGAAGTACCAGCTAGAAGAATTCGCAAACTTGTCGATTGGCGAAAATGAATTAGCGCAACTGGAGTTGGAGCAAAAAAGACTCGCCCAAGCCCAAAGCATTCTAGAAATACTCAGCCGCGCCAATGGCAATTTAGAAGAATTAGACGATCTGCGCCAAACCGCACGCATGCTCGGCGAGCTAGATGATTCTCATCAAGACCTCGATGTGGCCAAAGAAACGCTCATTTCAGCGTTGGCGTTACTCGATGACGCCGCCAGAGATTTAAGGCGCTACCAAGATCAAGTGGTGGTTGACCCCGGGGCGCTACTGGAAATAGACGAACGCATCAGCGCGATTTTGGAAGTGGCGCGCAAACACAAAATTCAGCCAGAGCGGGTGTCTGGCTTTGCGCAAGAATTGCAGCAAGAGTTCGACAACATGGCATCTGATACCACAACCCTGGATGAACTCACCGTCAAAGAAAGCGCGCTTGGAGCAGAATTCCTAGCCACCGCAAAAAAATTATCTACCGCCCGGCGCAAGCACAGCGGCGGGTTCTGTAAAGATGTGAACAAATATATTCAAGCCCTAGGCATCAAAGATGGCGCCTTGAGTGTGGTCTTTCACGAACAGCAAAGCGAACACGGCTTGGAACAAGTTGAACTCCACGTCACTACAAATGCAAACTTCGCCGCGGGCCCACTGGGCAGAATAGCTTCAGGCGGCGAACAAACACGCATCAGCTTGGCCATCCAAATTGTTGCGGCAGCCAACAGCGCCCTACCCTGTTTAGTATTAGACGAAGCCGACGTCGGCGTTGGTGGCACAACCGCTGATACTGTTGGCAGAATTTTGCGCGACCTCGCAGATCATACTCAGGTGTTATGTGTCACCCACGCCCCCCAAGTTGCAGCCTTGGGTCACAATCATATGCGCGTGAGTAAGCACAAAGACCAAACGATTATTGAGCCCTTGTCCGAAGCCAGTCGCGTCGAAGAACTGGCAAGAATGCTCGCCGGCGCAGATGTGACGGAAAAAACTCGCGCCTATGCGACAACGCTGTTACAAGAAGCCCACCCCAAATAATGCATACCGAATATCTGCAAAAATATTCTTCTAGCAATCAACGCTGGTCAGCACCCACCGGGGTAGTTAATATCCGCGCCATGAAAAACCTAATGATCTCAGCCCTCAGCATTGCTCTCCTTGGAGGGTGTGGCTTGTCCAACCTTAAATTTCCAGAAGTGAAAATTCCTCGGGTTTATAAGATACCTGTGCAGCAAGGTAATGTGATCACCCAAGAAATGGTCAATCGACTGAAGCCAGGAATGACAAGGAACCAAGTGTCTTTCGTAATGGGCGATACCGTCCTTCAAGACCCTTTCGAACGCAACCGCTGGGTTTATCTTTACACTTTAGAAGTACCAGATTTTTTTAATCAACAATTGAAAATGGTGTTAGATTTCGAAGATGATCTCCTGACAACAATCACAGGCGATCTAGCGCCAATACCGGAAGAAGCTGCGGAAACGGAAGCAGCAGAGGAAGAGGCAACGGAAGTTGAGGCTGGCGCTGAAACTCCAGCAGAGCCAAACGCTGAATCTGAAACAGAAACAGAAACAGATTCTCAAGCGTCTTTATCCGACGAAGAGCAGCCTGACGAAACGAAATAGAATCCAATGAAGAAGGGCTCAGCGAGGAAACTAGCGGCGAATAACCGCCTGACTAGGCAACTTCTAACCAGTCTGAGATTTGGCCCTGAGTCTACGCGCCGTCTTCGCATCTGCGATTAGGGGTCGATACAGCTCCAAGCGGTCCCCGTCCTTAAGCAATCGCTCAGGGCCACATACTTCACCAAAAACACCCACCGCAGCGTCGTCAAAAAGCAAATCCGCACCCATTGGATGCCGGCGCAAAAGGTCTAGGCAAGTTGCCACATCTGCGCCTTCCTCAACGTCTAGATCAATATGACGCTGATCATTTAGGTCAGCGTAGACCACTTCAATACGCATTATTTGCCTTGAGACTGCTGGGCGTAGGTGTCACCCACATCCTGAATTCTTTGCGTAAAGGCTACGACCATTCGGTCAGCAACTGCATTTGCCATTGGGCTGAGCAAGCGAGACAACATGCCCTGAGCCACAAATTCCAAGGTAAGATCAATGCGACAACCCTCATCACTCAGTGCTTTAAAAATCCAACTGCCTTCCAATACTTCAAAAGGCCCTTCGTCCAATGTCATCTCAATGCGCTCATTAACGACACAGGTGTTGGTGGTCACAAAGCTATAGGTCATTCCCTTCGCGCCTGTTGTGACACGGGCTCTCACATGTTCTGCGTTGCCCTCACCACCTGACGGTAACAACTCCACTTTGTCGCAAGCAGGCAAAAAATCCGGGTAGCTTGCAACGTCGTTTACTACGTCATAAGCAACGTTAACTGGCACCATTAGCAAGGACGAACGGGTCAGTATTGTCATAAATTGAACAAGCTTTGGATCAATGGCCAAACAGTAAATATGAATATCGCCAGCACGCCCAGAGGGGCCAAAATGCCGGCAACAATACGCCAAGCCCAAGACATAGCAGGACTAGTAATGCCCAACTGACGGTCCACCATCTCTTTAGGCAACAACCACACGGCAAATATTGTGATCAACATACCACCCAAAGGCAGCATAATATTTTGCGACAGGTAGTCGACAAAGCCGAAGAAATTGAGCTCTCCGACAACAAAGAAATCTGACCAAATATTGAATGAAAATACCGTGCCTAAGCCCATCAGCCAACACACCACACCCAGGCTTATAGCAACCCGTTGACGTTTAGCATTGTACTCTTCGGTGAGATAAGCCAGTGCCGGCTCGGTAAGAGAAATGGCCGAAGTAATAGCGGCAAAACTGATCAAGATAAAAAACACAGCACCAAAAAACGAACCGAAGGGCAGTTGCCCAAAAGCCAAGGGCAGCGTTACAAAGGTTAGACCCGGTCCCTGACTGACCTCCAAACCATTGGCAAAGACAATCGGAAAAATGGCTAAGCCAGCTGCAATGGCAACCATCGTGTCTAGCAGAGCAATGGTCACAACCGTCGTACTCAACTTGGCATCTTCAGGTACATAGGCCCCGTAGGCCATCATCGTTCCCATGCCCAGACTTAGCGTAAAAAATGCTTGGCCCATGGCTATAAGCCAGGCCTCAGGGCCTACAGCATCCCACTTCAGATCAAACATAAAGGCCCAACCCTGCGCAAAGCCACCAGAGTTAAAACTGTAAATAAGTAATACGATAAGTAATATGAAGAGCGCAGGCATAAACCATTGAATGGCTTTCTCCAAACCCGCAGTAACCCCGCGACCAACAATCCAAACTGTTAACACCATAAAGACGGTTTGGTAGGCGATCATCTGCAATGGATCAGCTTGCAGATCGCTAAATGCTTGAGAAACAAAATCCCCACTGGCGCCATCAAAAGTGCCGCTGGCTGTCAGCCAAACATAGTTCAAAGCCCAGCCGGCAATAACTGCGTAGTAAGAAAGAATAAGAAATCCCGTAATCACACCCAACCAGCCCAACAGCGCCCAGCGCTGACTACGACCTGCTTTTTTCGCCAAAATGCGCATAGTGTGGATGGGACTAGAGCGCCCCTCTCGACCCATCAGAACTTCCGAGATCATGATGGGAATACCTACTAAGGCTATGCACACCAAATAAATTAGAACAAACGCGCCGCCGCCATTTTCTCCCGCAATGTACGGGAACTTCCAAATATTACCCAAACCAACGGCGGAGCCGGCAGCAGCTAAAACAAACAACCACCGGCTAGACCAGCGACTTTGAGAGGAATTGTTTTGTAAAGCCATAACGCGTTTTTAATTTCCTAAAGAGGGTGCAGTTTACTACTGATCTCACAGAGTAGCCTAGAGATTGCTATGTACGGATAACAACCTGATATACTCCCCGCCAAGATCATTCTTAAACCAAGCAAAGTACACAGCCATCATGGCCAAATCAGCAAAGAAATCCAGTCCGGGCTCCATCGCGCAAAACCGCAGAGCGCGGCACGACTATTTTATCGAAGATCGCTTTGAGGCGGGTCTGATGCTGCTCGGCTGGGAAGTAAAAAGTATTCGTGACGGCAAAGTGCAATTGGCTGAAGGTTATATCAACTTACATCGAGGTGAAGCCTATTTGGCTGGCTGCAATATTACCCCACTACTCAGCGCCTCCACCCACGTCATAGCTGAGCCCCAACGCGTGCGAAAATTACTTTTACACGCCAAAGAACTGGCACAGCTATTTGTCGCCAATCAGCAAAAGGGCTACACCATTGTGCCGTTAGCTATGTATTGGAAAGGCAATAAGGTAAAAGTTGAAATTGCGCTGGGTAAAGGTAAGAAGCAGCATGACAAACGCGCCACAATGAAAGAAGGTGATTGGCAGCGTGACAAGCAGCGACTGTTTAAAAGTTCAGCCCACTAGCACTTTGTTGGCGTTTGCAGGAGAACAATCTAGCGACCGCTCTATCTATCCACCTAGACGCAGATAGAGCGACGCCAAGCCACCATTTCAACTGCCGCTACAGCGGCCTCAATGCCCTTATTGAACTCATCATCTGATGAGCGAGCAATAGCTTGCTGCATTTCAAATACTGGTAAAATTTCAACGAGTATTGGACAGCGAAAGTCATGCATGACAGAGCCAAGCCCGCGCATGCTCTCTTCACTAATCATCTCAAAGTGCAGAGTGTCGCCCTTAACGATGATGCCAAAACAAACAATGGCGTCTATTTTGTTCTCAGCGTTAACAGCCAAATTACTAGCGTCTTCTGCCAGTAAATCTCTGGCCGCTAAAGGAATTTCAAGACAACCGGGTAAGGTGTATTCGTCGATCTGTGTATAGCCTGCGTCTTCAAGTACCGCGCGACAAGCATCGGCCATACTTTGCACATGCTGCAAATGCCACTTGGACTTCAAAATGCATATTCTGCCAGGGTTAGACACTTTAGGCAGGTTGGAGATGTCGACTTTAGCTTTCAACTTTTCCCCCTATTGCCTTAACCAACATTCTTTAAAGAGGCGTCGGCAATGGTCCAAACACTGGTAACGTCATCGCATTGAATGCGGCCTTCACTTGCAAGCTCGCTAAAATCTGCTCTAAGTTGCCACATACCACTCGGCGCATTACGCGCGCGCAATATATCGGCAACCGCACCAGCTTTAATGCCCGATTGATTTTCTTTTAGAAGTTCTTCAATAATTTGGAAAACTTCTTCAATTCTTCTACGCTCAGTACTCAATGCCCACTCCCAGTGCTCAATAATAGACGCAAATTAGTACCAGAAAGTACTCATTCTCGCCAGGGTTCCCGCTTCTGATAACTCAGAAGGTGTTGCTCCAATTCTTGTCTAACGTCTTCATCTTCGTCCAAAGCAGCCGCAATGGCTTGCTCTTGAGCAACCAATGCGTCTTCGAACAAACCAGATTCAGCATACGCCGCAGCCAAGGTATCTAAATAGGCTGCCGAAGCTTCTAAACCAACTGCCGTTAATGCATGTTGCAGAGATAACTCAGCATTGCGCAACTCAGTTATTTTGCTAGTAGCCAATAACCACGCTAAGTCATTATGACTTTGCGCGCCACCAAATCTGGTCGCCCTTGACAACCACTTCAGCGCGCGGTCATCTTGGCCGCTGCCTAGCAACATATAGGCAAAGGCTGAATGCGCATATTCATCACCAGCCTGAATGCCACGCAAATACCAAGACTCAGCCTGTAGCAAATCTACCGACCGCCCCAACCCAGCTTCAAACATATGCGCAATGCCCGCAAAACTCTGAGCCTGACCCAATTCAACCCCGGACATATATAATTCAAAGGCCCTGTCATAGTTCACTACAGTGCCAATACCTGATAAGTGGGCATAAGCCAGCCGTGCGTAGGCAGATTCCGCACCCGCATCCATAGCTTCTCTGAGCAAAGTAAATGAACGCTCATTAGCCACTGCTTCACTTAACTCAAATTCGCCTTTGCTATACATGTACGCCAAGGCCACATAAGCATTAGCTTCACCTGCTGCGAAAGCACGCTGATACCACTGCTCAGCCATTGCTGGGTCAGGCGTATCCGTCAATTCACGACGATAGCTGCGCGCCATTTGCACCATAGCAAATCTATCGCCATTTTTTTCTGCCACCGCAGATAACAAACTTTGCGCGCGAGGAAGGTCTTTAGTAATACCGTTGCCTTGGAGCAGGGCAAATCCTAGGTAAGCAGACGCTCCCTCGTGGCCAGCGTCAGCCGAGCGCTGAAATAATTCCACGCCAAGCGCTGGATCGGGCCGAGTGCCAAAACCCTCGTAGTGCGCACGGCCCACCATAAAAAGTACAACAGGATTATTGGGGCTGAACTCCAGCGCACGATTAAAGTCTCGTAGCGATGACACCGGCAAGCCTTGAGCAAAATAGCTATAGCCGCGCAGGTAAAAGGCCTTACTGCGCAAATCAGGCGCAATATAAGGATCCACTAAAGCAGGCCCTAAGTAGCTACGAGCAAGACTAAACTCACCCTCTTCGATCAAAGTAACAGCACGATCAATATACTCTTTACTGTCCACAGCAAAAGACAAGGAACAAGCGACAAACCCAATTAGGGCACAAAAACTCATAAAACATTTTTTCATCCGCCAAGCTTACCATTGCAGCGAAATCTGCCAACCGAAGTAAAGGTGAAAAATCATGACAAAAGGTTCTACATAGCGTGGTAACATCCTCTTCAACGTACGATAGAGGAACTGTTTTAAACGACAGATTACCGAATCGAACACGTTTATTTGCTGGGCAAAAGATGCGCTCACTACCTCGAGAGAAACGTTTTTAAAACGCAACTTTAGAGCAATGATAGTGACTTCTAACTTGATACAAGCGCTGCAAATAGACACATGTAAGCCAATAGAATTTAAGGCGACATGGTTCCAGACCGCCCAAGACAGCTAAAGCTGGATTGGGTATTCCGCGTCAAACGCAAGTTAGATGTGGATGGAATGAACCATCTAGTCAACAACCTTATTGGGGGCGACAT
>OJIR01000115.1_pt1 | contig 27614 bp, 23 predicted proteins | sample 1595711 | NCBI WGS metagenome assembly OJIR01 (sample SAMN05416846, study PRJEB24817) | seawater metagenome | isolation source: Sea water | place: Canada:Atlantic | collected 2013-07
ACACTAACTATAAAACTAATCTTCCCCCTTCGTTACTGACTACCACGAATCACCTTCATTCTGGCAACCTCTAAATTACACCTGGTCATTAGACCCAGTATTTTTAATACCCTAAAACAATAAGGATTTGTTAGAGGGCGGTTATCGAATTTGGGAAATATTGCATTCAACTATGTTACTAAAACTATCACCAATACGAGAGAAACTAACTATGACAGGGCCTACTATTACAAGCCACACACCACCCCTTCCTCCAATAGCCAATCCAATCGAAGAAACTCTAGGCGGCACCGAATCACCACTTCTGACTCAATCAACCACGGCAAATATTGAAGAGGGTAGAGCTCAAAAACCGCACCAATTGATTGCGCACAAGGTAGAGGCCGGAAAATTAGTGAGTGATGACAAAGAAGCTGTCAAAAACTTCACTAAGATAGATCTTTTGAATACAGATCTGCCCAAATTTGAACTCACCAACGGTGAAAAGACATTTCGCCTAACAGGTGACTCGGAAAAATATCAAAAGTTAGGTGATAACTACGTCCTGCGCCCAACTGCGCTTTCGCTAGAAATCAGCGACTCAGACCACTCCGAACCAACCACTCTGCCGCTTAAAAGCGCAACGCTTTTTCTGCCCAAAGATGACAGCGGCAAAGGAATATTGCGTTTGCAAGTGAATTCACAAATCACCCACGAATACGATCTAGACCAGCAAACGGTTCAAAGCGGTCGCGTGAAGGTCGGTGATAGAATTTTAGAAGACATAAGCCATGCTGTTCCTGACGAAAACAACGCGCTGTACGATACTTACGATCTTGTTTCAACTTCTGGAGAAAAAATACCTGCCGCCGTAGTCGCGGTGGATTTCGACGATTGGAATAGCAACGCGCAAGGAGCTAAGCAGTTAACCCGCAGCATTGCTGGACTGTTAACAAACGCTTCAAAAGACCCGCAATTTGACCTACGAACCGCCCTACACATGGCCACCGCAACCGCAGTAACGGCAGGCTTATTTATCGGTCTAGATACTGCTGCAGGAAAAATACAGGAAGCGCTTGGCGTACCTGTGAGCAGTTTTACTGGCGCGGAATTCCAAAATGCAGAGCAAAAAAGCAACGTACTGGGCGCCGTAGGGGGTGCAGTGACCGTCGCTTTCATATTGAATTCCTTAAAAGACGCTCTCGCAATAAAATCAGCTGACGCCCTTAATCCGGCGGAGGTGAAGAAAATCGCCGCATTGATGTTCGTGCTTGAAGTAGGTGGCGCCCAGGTAATACCAGGGGCTATTGTTGCGCATTCCCTGTCAAGTGAGGGTCTGAACAGTCCGAAACAAGCCTACATAAATTCTATCGCTCCACAAATGGCGATTAACGGTCTTTTGGCAACAGGCATACAATCTGCAATGATCGCCAAAGACAAAAGTCCAATTGCCGCTTTTGCCGCCTATCAAGCTATTCGCTGTATGGTTTTTCGCCCAGCCAACGTGCTCGTACAATCTTTAACCAAAGTCGCAGAAGGCGGGCAAGTTGGTAAGCCCGAAATCGAATCAATGGCGCTTGCTCAGGTTTTTAACGAGGTAGCGCTCATGTCTATTGGACTCACCACTTACGCGGCTGGGAGTCAGAAAAAGCCAGATGGGATGGAGGAGCAATTGTTGCATTACGCCGATAAAGAAGGATTGCCCGTGAACAAACTAAATCGCGCTCGGCTATTTGTTTCCGAAGGAGTCGACAAAGCATCAAGCGCTCTAGCGGAAAAAACCGGACTAAATAAAGTTGCCGGCGCGGCAGGAGCCGTTATCAGTGGAATAGCGAAAGCTACCAATACCGCTTATGCGCACATTGCAAGCAGCGCCTTTGGCGCTTCGATACTCAATTTGTCAGATGCTGATTTCGCGGATATCAGTGCATTAACAAGAAAAACGAATGCGCTTGAAGAAACCATCAGTTTATCAGGCACAAGCCAAGAGGCTGGCGAACTTTACGAGACGTTATCTCCCGAAGGGAGAGCAATAGCAGCACATGCCTTTGCAGAACTAGATAATTCACAAGGGGAAGAATCTACAACTGGAAGTGATTTAGTGAGTTTACTGAGCCAATTGAGTAAAACACTCGGTACCCAAGGCACCCAGACCCATGACAGCGATACAAGCTCTATCGCAAGCGCAAGCGTCTTAACCCAAGAGGGCGGATCCGAAGTCAGCGAATCCGAAGCAAGTGATAGCAGCATCACCTCTCGAAGAACATTAGATCAAGCCCCCGTACATAAAGCTAACTAAGTTCAATGAAAACCTACACAGCGAAGCATCTTAGTTCATAATTTTAGGAATTTTATAATGAAGACTGAAGCAACCAAAAGAGAAGAACAGCAGGAATCTGCTTTCTTTCACCCAAACATGGCAAACATCCCCAGCATGTCGGATTTTAATCTTGAACCCAACAAAAATGATTCGGAGGAAGATGAAAAAGCTAAAATATTTCTACGTAAATTTAGAAATTGCGCCGAATCGGGTCAGCAAGACGCACAATTGGAGGCATCAGGACTTAGTTTCCTCAAATATGTTTTTGAACAACACCCCGATGAAAGCACCTCTGGCATATCTGATGCAATAAAAACTATTACTCACGAAGCTAAGGAAGCGCACTTCCTAGACGAAAGTCAGAAGCAATTGATTAAAGAAGCGATGACAATGGCGCTTGCAGAAAGTAAATTGGTATACAGCGAAGGCGAAAAAAAACAGTTATTTGAACAATTCGTGAGTATCGCTGAACACGGGCTGTCAGCGACGCGCACACGCAGAAACCTTTAACCTCAAGCCGCAGCTTCAAGCGTCAGCGGCGACTAAGCGCGAAGCAAATGGGCGCTCTAGATTATTCGTCTCCAACCCCAGCCACGGTAGACAACCATAGCCGCGTTGCAACCGGAGCTGGGCTAGCAGAGCTTCTTAGGCAGCAGCATTAGCGCGAAACGCCTGCCACTAAAACAAGTTCGTGGGAGGCGGTTCAACCTGCACTTCTAGAGCAACACTCTTTCTTTCTATTAGCACAGCCCGACGAGATATAAGCTGCTCCATTACATCAGTGTGATAATTTGGAACAACGTCTGGACGAAAAGCGGTGAAAGACGATGGTACTTCTGCTTCATCTGATAAAGCCCAGTGTTCTACAGCATTTTCCTTCTGTACAGCCCATGCTTCAAAAACGATCTCTTTAGCTAAGTCACTTGGTTCAAATAACCACACCGCCCTCAACGAACCTTTGTGATCGTTTAGACCCAACAAGTTGTGTTCAATTTCCCAACTGCAATGATCGCTAGAGGCTCGACCTTGAATCCAGCCTAGTAAAGTTTGCAGCCGATTTATTCGATAGGGCTGTTCTTTAGAACGACTTGCGCTGATAACCGGGAAGCCTAAATTTTTTAACACTGTTTTATCTCCAACGATATGCAGTAAATACCATCCGGCCCTGCGCGAGAAGCGACAAAGCCGTTATTACGCTTAACTTAGGCTAAGCGTGATTCAGTTTTAGCAACGGCGTCGAGAACGCTAGATTGCTGCGACGTAAGGCTGTCTCTGTTCTTAATGATCAAATCTCGATTTTCCATAGAAACCTCATAGGCTTCGGTTAATCTTGACCGATTGTCCGCTGCACCTTGGAGCAATTTGGAAAGCGCATCATCATATCCACGCGCGTCTTTAAGCAGTGACTCTGCGGTAACTCTAAGCTCACCAGCATACTCAGGGCGGGCAGTTTTGCCGGTAGGATCTACATCACCGCTACCCAAAATACGCTCGTTCTCCACCAGTTGTTTGCTGTTAAAAGAACTGATTTGAACGTTTAGATTATCAATAGTTCGGTTAACTTCTTCTAGCGCACTGTTAATCTCCACCAGTCGCTGGCTGATCTGGCCAATTGAGGTGTTCATCTCGTTTTTATGTTCAAGAAACTGCATCTTGGCATCGGCGGACAAATTCTTGAAGTCCTCAGTTTTCTTCACATGTGCTTCCAACAGCGCAATCCGCGAATGGATCAGATCTTCTGTATTTTGCTGAGCAAGGTGTCTGTCACCCAGAAATGCCGCCGCATAATTTCTTAACGCCAACGCTCTATTCTCTTCGATAACGGAACGAGTGGCATAGGCCTTTGCCGCATTACCCGCTACATTTCGCTCTAAGTCATAGAGCATCTGTGTCAGTGTCAATTCTGACGCCTTTGAATCTGCATTAATCATGGGGTTCTCCGTAATCGCACCCATGCGAACTATTAGCCATTCGCATTACTATTATTGTTATCTCTGTAGACATCGACCAAGTCTGCGACCGCAGGCAAAAATCAGTCTTTACTTACATCGGTTGCCGAAGACTGAACTGCTTGATCTACAGCCTCAGCTGCGCTGTCCTTGCTGGGCCAAGGGCTCAAAGGCCAGGGCTTATCGTTAGAATGAAAAAGCACGTAGTTTAGTGAACCAGTTATGACCCCAACTAGAGCACCAGAAAAAGTTGCAACTCGCGGATCCACTTCACCTTTGAGCAGGTACAAAACCACACTGATTACAACCAATAATGGTACGAGGTAAATTACTTCGAGGTACAAAACTATCGTAATGAGCACGACAAATAGAACTTTTTTCCAATCTTTTCCCTTAAGCGCCTCTGCTAGATCCTGTTCGGTACCCGCATCTGCTGCAACTTTGCTTTCATCCGTTTTTTCACTCATATCAACACTTTCCTTTATTTTCAAAATATTCTTCACCCTAAGGGCAACTCATACGATCGCCATCACACATGAATCCACCAAAAACAACATTGGGGTCATCTTCAAATGCAGCCGACTGCATACGCACAGTAGCCTCGGCGCTTATAACGAAACCATTGCGGTTTTGCGCACGATCCTTCGCTGCACCTCTACCGGTACACAAGTCGCTGTAATTCCCCAAGCTTCTAGACGCCGCTGCTGCCTCGTTGGCATAACCTCGGTTCAAGTCTGAAAATCTCGGCTGAGACCTATCTTCATACTTATGGTAGGACGAAGCTGGGCGCGTACCGTTCAGCTGGCTCAGGCTACCAATCACTCGACTAACCATTGGTACGATTAGTTCATAGCAATATTGAACTCGGATTTTCAAAAGATTCGCGTCTTGGATAGTCACGTTAGATGCAAACTTAGTATCCCTGTACATCAATTGTGAATTTGGAATTTGCGCAATACCATCAGAATTGCGCTCACCAAAACCCGACGAGCCCGTCGAGAAAACCGCACTTACAGGGCTAACACGAATGATACGTACGAACCCATCAACCTCACTAGCAGCGTCTTTACGCGTTCCGCCGCTGTCTATACCCGCTGCAATGTCTTGCGCAACCGCTGGCCCAATGCGCGAGTTGGAATTTGTATACAGCGGTGCTAAGCCTCTAACTAGGCCCTTTCTAATTCCTGTATATGTTGCATTATTCAGCGCGCCAATTCTGGCCGCCTGAAAAGTTGCGTAGTTTAAAGTCGTCTTGGCCGAGTAGATCAGTGCCACCTGAACCGTACCGAATATCAGCAATATAAACACTGGCATCACGATCAAAAATTCGATCATGGCCTGACCTTGATGTTTTAGGCTTTTTGCTCTCAAAGTCATTCTTTTTCAGGGTCCAGGTTACTTGCGGCGAGACTCTCGCTCGACTGGTTATAAGTGCTCAGCAGCGCCATCGACAAATCTACCAAGGCGCGCTCTGCATCTGTGGAAGGAGCGACGTTTTCTACCAGTTTTGACAGCGTCTCTGCCAGTTCCTGCAATTGCACGAAGGACAAATTAAACCACGCAGCGGCATAGTCTGGATTAGTCACTAAAATTTCTTTGTACTGTGCTATAGCGCCTACGCGATCGCCCTGAAAATTGGCGCAATTAGCAATCTTTAGTCGGCTGGCCGTTTCGTTTGGTACCTTAGCGACAATCTTTTTATACATTTCACTCGCAACTGTGCAATTCCCTGCGACATAAGCTAAGCCCGCATCACGCGTCAGTTGGCCCATCGCTTCTGCTTTAGTGTTTGACGATGCGCAGCCAAAAAAAGCAACGCACGCCAATACCACCACTAATATTCTTACTAACATTTGAAACTCCACCCTTCAGCAACTCCAAGTTTTTCAAGGCTGCCAGAACTAAATTCAAGCACAGCGTTTGCGCCAAAGCAGAACGACATTCTCCATGGCCGAAGACCTCTACATAACTTCATTACGACGCCGTGTTCGTCTAAGTAGACAACGTCAATCGGCATGCGCATGAAACAAGTATGAATCGATGAACAAGGTGCAAACCGCAAACAATCAAACCCTGGCATTTTGCTACGACCCATAAGACCTAAAAACCGGCTCAACCAAGAATCAGCAATGCCTACCCTTAACGAAACCTGGTTTGATCCAATAGCGTCTAAGAAGTCAGCATCTGTAATTCTCACCCTCGGACCATCAGAATCCACCGTCCATAAATTTCATAGCAATAGGGAAAAACAGGATCAAAAACGTCAACGGAAATATGAAAACCACCAATGGGATGATCAACTTGACCGGTGCTTCCATCGCTAGCTTCTCCGCTCTTTGGAAACGCTCATTAAGCCGTTGAGATGCCTGTGCAGATAGAGTGTCTTTCAAACTAGAACCCAGTTTATCCGCCTGAATTACTGCTCGAACGAACACGCTAATGTCCACAAGCCCAATTCTATCTTCGAATCGCTGCAAGGCTTCCGCACGGGTATAGCCCGAATTAATGTCTCGCAAAATAACTCTAAACTCGTTACGCATTGCGCCATGTGGACCCTTATCAACGGCCTGTTTGATAGCGCCCGCAAAGTTCAAACCGGCATCTACACACATCGTTAGATATTCTAAGTAAACAGGGAGGTTTTTTATCAAATCTACATTTCGACGGCTTTTGAAGTCGCGGATCCATACAGCAGGCATCACCCAACCAACCAGCACCCCAAAGATCACGAACAGCCAGTTTACTTCGCCCGACACATTCAACCCGCCAACGCCTATAAGGGAGCCCAAAACTAACGCCAGCACAAACCTTCCCGCCCAATATTCTTCGGCCGTTAGCATAAAGCTACAACCATTTTTCTGCAGCATGACCTCAACTTTGTTGAGCGTTTTGTCGCTAAAATTCGACGTTATGTAAAAAGACACGAAACGCACCAAAGGCATTACAACTCTGAAAATAGCCGGTGGCGGATCGAGATTATCAATACCGCGGTCGGACACCATGCCAAAAAGTTGGGTAACCAACATTAAGGAGGAAGCTACCGCGACGATGATCAGTAAACCCACCAAAAAAAATTCTATATCTGTAATCATAATTAGGACTTTATTCCGCTCTGAAAGCTTAACTATCTATGTTCGTAACTTTATTTATGCCGATGAAGCCCAGGACTTGCATCACAATAATGACGCCTAGAACAACGTTACCTAAACCCGTATCTACTAACTTATTCATTGAGACTGGGTCCATCAACCACAAGCCGAACCCTACCAAAATAGGTAGAGCAGCCATAAACTTACCCTGAGCCTTGCCCTGAGCGGTCAAACTTTCAATCTTTCCTTCCATCGTAAATTTTCGCCTCAAGGTGTCGGCGATACCAAATATAGTTTCAACCAAATTGCCGCCCACTTCTCGGCTGATGCGCACCGCAGAGCTGGCCATTATTAAACTATCAATAGGCGCCCTCTGCTCCATCTGCAGTAATGCATCATCAATAGATATACCAACTTGGGTTTTGCGCACGACCAAACGGATTTCTTGGGAAAACGGTACTGGTGATTGTTCCGCCACTGTCTGTAGTGCCACCAAGATGCTGGCTCCTGACTGCAAACTGCTACCTAACATCATAAATGCATCGGGTAACTGGGCTTCAATCATCTTGAAGCGCCTTTTTCTTGCTCTGCTCCAAAAAAAACCAGGAACTAAAAGGGTCGCGCCTGCTACCCCAAGTGTAATCACTGCGGAGCCTATGAATATTTGCGCGGCGGTGCTGAGAACAATCAAGCCTGCTAAGTTTGCCCATAGCAAAGTCTCTGGATTAGCGGTTAGGAACAGATCTTTACCTTCAAACTCTGAACGCTCCAAATTCCGCCGAGCGAGAATTGTTCCAGCTTCTACAGCTTTCTCAGAAAACAACATAAACAACACGGCGATAAAGCCCCCGACGCCGATGACCGCTATGGCCAAAGACAAAAGAATTATTATATTAGAACTCACTGTTTAAAAATTTCCAAATTAAGGTTAATGCCACGTTCCCGAAGCTCTTCGTAAAACACTGGTATCTGTCCAGTAGCCTTGAAGGAACCTTTGACTCGACCGTCCTCATCAAATCCTTCTTGATCGAAGCGGAATATTTCCGACAACGCAATTGTCTCACCTTCAATACCTGTCACCTCGGTGACACTGGTCACTCGACGAGATCCATCAGGGAAACGGGTCTGCTGCACTATCATATGAACCGCTGACGAAATCTGTTCTCTAATGGCCATAATTGGCAAATCCATACCTGACATCAGCACCATTACCTCCAGCCTGCGCAACATATCTCGGGGCGTATTGGCGTGAGCAGTAGTCAGTGAGCCATCGTGACCGGTATTCATAGCTTGCAGCATGTCCAGGGCCTCTCCGCCACGACACTCTCCGACAACAATCCGGTCGGGACGCATTCTCAAGCAGTTTTTAACCAACTCTCGAATCGAAACCGCGCCGCGGCCTTCCATATTTGCTGGACGCGCCTCCAAGGACACCACATGCGGTTGCACCAACTGCAGTTCGGCCGCGTCCTCTACTGTTACTACACGTTCAGCGATAGGAATATAGTTGGAAAGCACGTTAAGCAACGTGGTCTTTCCTGAACCGGTACCACCGGAAACGATAATATTGCGTTTCCAAATAACTGAATTAGACATGACCTCAACCATGGCCTCGCTTACAGCCCCAAACCCTATTAGGTCCGAAGACTGAAGTTTCTTAGCAGAAAACTTTCGGATAGTTAAGCAAGGCCCGCGCAAAGCCAGCGGAGGAATAATTGCGTTTACTCGAGATCCATCTCGCAACCGCGCATCTACCATTGGCGAACTTTCATCAATACGCCGCCCTAACGGCGAAATAATACGCTCGATGGTCGATAAAACGGCATCAGGGCTACTGTACTGGACGTCAGTTTTTATCAACTTGCCTTTCTTCTCCACGTAGATGTCGTCGTGGCAGTTGACCATAACCTCTGTTACGTCAGGGTCGGCAAGTAGGTCTTCTATTGCTCCAAGGTCAACGGTTTCATCTAATACAATTTTTTTCAGTCGGGTCTTATTGATGTTTTCTGGCACACCTTTTTCGAGGTCTTGAATCGACTTTTGAATTAGGTCGTCAAGAAAAGTACGCAGTTCATCATGGCCCATCTCATCTAGGTGCACCCGGCCCAAATCCAACTTACGCATCAACTCGGTATGCACCAGCTTTGCCCAAGCCATATATTCGCTTAGTGCGGCTTCTGACTTGGCCAGAGGTTCACTACCCGCCGCCGTATAACTCTCTTCGACTTCATCTTTGCCGTCATCGACATCATGGTCAGTGACTCTGATTTCATAGTTTGCGAACGCGACAACGTCCTCTGACGCTAACGGACCATAACGTTTGCAAGCCTCGCCGTTTACAGTCACGCCGAAACCATGGCTAATATCTTCAATGAATATACCAGCTAGATCTTTTTCAAAACGTACATGTCTCGGCGCTACTGACCAACCCTTAATTCTAATAAGGGAATCACGGCTTTTACCCACTTCACAGGAAGCTCTATTGCAAACGGCGGTCTCGTTAAAGTCCCCGGATTTTGTGGAAACAACTATTTCAAACATCTATTAGATCAGCCGAAATTATAATTATTAGAACGTTTAGCAGTGCTACTAGCGCTTTAGTGACTCTTTAGCGGTGGCAAACTCATCCATAATGTCCTTGGTTCTTTTCACCAAAACCGAATTTTCACCCGCCGCAGGATCAGTAATCTCAGTGGGCGTAATCAAGATCACCAATTCTGTTTTACCTTCAGTAAAACTTTTACTGCGAAACAAATTGCCAAGCACCGGAATATCTGCGAGCCACTTAATACCGGAATATGCCAACTGTTCATCTTTCTGAATCAGTCCTGCTAGTGCTAACGTTTCGCCTGGCATTAACTTAATGTCATTTGTACTAGAACGCTTTTTGAACGCCGGTTGACCATCTACTGCATTAGACAGATCAAGGGAACTGACCTCAATGCTGATTCGAGCTGTAATATTGTCGTATTGATCAAGGGTAGGCTCTACTTCTAGCAAAATACCATAGTCTTTATACGTCACAGACTGGCCACTTACAGAACTTGTCACTACGGGGACTTCGCCGCCAACTGTCAGGTTAGCTTTGCCACCGCTGCGAGCGCTTAGGCGTGGGTTGGTCAAAGTCAACGCTGCACCATTGGATTCCAGCACGTTGATCATCGACGTTATGGATGTGCCAATACCCCAATTGGTATAGCTACGTCTCTGAGCGCGCGCCAATTGACGTTCTTGCGTTACAGAGAGATCATCTGCTGGATCGGGAATAATTATCCCCAACATATTTACTGGATTCATTGCTGCGCCAATCATGTTCGCAACGGGGCTGCTGGCATTTTCGTTTGCACTAGAAACAGTACCCAGATTATCGCCGCCCCAAATATTTTCATAACCCAGCGACGGTCCTGCAAAGCCCTTAGACCAATCAATGCCTAGCTCTTCTGTCACATCACGACTTACTTCCGTGATCCGCACATCAAAATGAAGCATTGATTGCTCAAATTCATTCTTTTCTCGCGCTAGAATCAAAATGTCATCATAGCGCTCTTTTAGCGACTCAACCCTTGCAAGGTCACTTGAATCAAGCTGACCGTCTACGATGATGCGGCTACCGATAGTTCGGACTTTAGCGCCATTGATATCATTTAGCAGCGCTTTAACTTCCATGGATTCGCGCCAGCCATTGCTGGCTACCACAACTACCGGAAGCGTCTTGCGCTGACCGTCTTTGAACCAAACGATAATATTGGTTTCGCCTTCTTCTTCGGCAATCAGAATTATTTCGCCACTTTCCAACATGGTGGTACTGACGATTTCAGTGTCGCCCACCGAGATCCGCCCTGCACCGCCAGCCTCTATCACAGTAGATTGACCGGCGAATAGTGTCATCACCTGTGGCCATTCTGCGGCTAACGCCGCCTGTGAAAGGCAAACGAGAGACGCGACAACCAACATTACTGCACTTTTTACAGTGCGCCTAACTACTTCATTTGTTCTAAAAATCATTGCTGTTTCCATTATTGCAACCTCACCTTAACTACCGGCGTTATACCTTCCTCGGCTGTTCCGCCTGGGATGAAATCTACGATACGTTGGATTGTAGGCATTGGCCTGGACTCAGCTTTTGAGAGTGCCGCCTGAGTCTCGCTACGACCTTCCGTGCCGATCGTCGCGCCGACAGCCAGAGTCTCTCCTAAAGCAGAAATAACCATACCGTTCTGATAGATGCCTATTTCCTTGCCAGATGCATCCAATACTCGGCCATTAACCAATCGACCAACTACTTCGCCTTCCGCGTTACGAACCACACTAATGCCTTCCTCTAGGATGTTGCCTTGAGCATCAACGATGGTCTCCACAACCACACCTAAACTTGATCCGTCGGTAGCGACGGCTTGACCATTAGCGCCGACTTTGCCGATCACGTTTCCTTGGTCATCAACGACGAGACCATTCTTGACCCGACCTATTACATTGCCCTGAGCATCTCGTACAATCTTTTCCTTTGACGAAACCACATTTCCTGAGGCATCCAATACGGCAGTTTCAACGGAGCCTAAACTTGACCCATCCATGGCAACTGGCTTGCCGTTGGCGCCTATCTTGCCGACGACTTTTCCGTCTTTATCCACTACTTGACCGTCGACTACGCGTCCAACTACATTACCGCGTGCATCTCGTACGACTTGAGCGGTTTCGCTAACGATAGCGCCTTGAGCGTTCACTAGAGCGACAGTAGCGGTGCCTAAATCTGCGCCAGTCAAACTGCGAGCTCTGCCAGATGCATCCACCGTGCCTACTACTTGACCACTATTGTTGACCAACTTGCCATCAACAACTCGACCCAAAACAACACCGTTAGCGTCACGTACCACTCTTTCGGTGCGGGTCGCCTTGCGTGATGCTACAGAGTCGTCCAGCTCTACTTCGAGTCCGTTCGAGTCCAATGCAACGCCGCGATCAATAGTGCCCAAAGCAGCGCCATCGTTTGCTACAGCACGTCCGTTTTCGTCAATACGTCCAACGATATTCCCTTGAGCATCAATCACGTTGCCGTCTACAACTTTACCTATTACTCGACCGGAGCGGTCACGAACTACAGTTGCAACTTCTTCTATCTGGTTAATTGCATCAGCAATGCCAACATTTCTGCGTACGGTGCCGAGGTCACTGCCGTCCATGGCTACGGCTTTGCCGTCGACAATTTTTCCTACAACATTACCCTGAGCATCCAATACTTGATCACCAACGATCACACCTATTGATTTGCCATCGCTACCCAATACAAGGTCTCGTTTAACGGCACTTGATGATAGATCTACAACTCGGCCGTTCTCGTCCAACGATGCAGATTTCTCTATACTACCGAGGCTTCCGCCGTTATTGCTGAACGCTTTACCGTCGCGTACCGAACCTATTACGTTGCCTGATCGGTCGATCACCTGACCGTCTACTATACGGCCGATCATTTTACCATTGGCATCGCGAACGATATCAGTAACTTCTTTAACTCTGTTGATTGGGTCATCGTCAGCCACATTTCTGGATATGCTACCAAGGACCTCACCATTGAATGTCACAGCTTGGCCGTCGACTACTTCACCGATAACATTGCCATCAACATCGACAACCTGATTTCCAACAATACGACCGGCAGGCTTGCCATCTACGATCAGCACGATGTCTGAGGAAGGTGGTGTATCTTTAGTCAATAGCACGTCAAGGCCGATGTACTCAAAATCTGTGGTGCCTGTATCGTTAGGGTTACGCAAGACTGCAAAAAGAGATCCAGTGGACTCTGCTAGTTCCAGCCGAGCAATTTGCCGTGGACTAAGATTAAGTGTTAGCAACGTGAAATCTAGATCAATACCGTCTTTAGAGTTTTTGTCTGTCTTAAACTCGTATTTACGACCATTTTTATCTACCCGCGAAGATTCAAGCACTTCAACGTTTTCCAATACGGCAAGCACAGCATCGTCGGGCATTGAACTATCGCCACCCTGTGCAGTTGTGTAGCCAAGATCTGACAACTCAAACGTGCCCATTAGGTCAATACGATCACCGGGGCGGAGAAGGCCGTCAATGGAGTCAACTTCAGAGACTCGCATGGATTTTGCTCGACGCCCAATTTCCACCACATCAGAAAACTTCCTTGCCTTGGTGGAGGTCACGGAGAGCCAAGTCATTGGCAGCCCAGTACGGATGTCCGCCAACAAAGTACGGTCTACCACCATCTCAATGTCTTTTGCCTGCAGAACGTTTGCCGGAGCGAATTCGACAGGAATACTTCTTGATGCCAAGAGGTTTCGTTCCAAGCGGTCGCCACGAGCCATATTAATGCGCGGTACAATGACACGGATCATTGGGACGGGCTCTGGTTCAGCAGCCTTGCGATATTTTTCTTCAATCCCGCTCAAGAAAAACATCGCTCCAGCTGCGGCGGCTAAACCGGCAGCAACAGCAATAATTGCTAACTTCGACACAGATACTTCAGACATCTAAACCCTCTACATTCACTAAAGATTTGGTAATCAGACCTAACGGTCCCTTTAAACTTCCATTTATCAACAATCGACGATTCATCGTGGTTAACCCGAAAAATCCTCAAAATTTAAATCTCCCTCTTCTGCATCAAGAGGCGGTGGCAACTCACCTTCCGGCGGGTCAAAATATTCTGGGCCAAACACAATGTTCGAGAGATTGCCAATTTGCCGATTCTCAGCGCAAAGCTGTCCTGTTCCAGCCCCGGAGCCAATCACTTGGTCTGCAGCCCGCAATTTCAGATAACTGTCGATCAGAGTTCCGCTTTGCGCCTCCCAGTCGTTCGGCAACACAGCACAATCAAAGATAGGTGCTGCATTTGGAATCGGAACCCCCACGCTGTCGACCAAAACATGTGTGACCATCACAACCTCGCCATCCGGTAATAGCGGGTCGCCATTTGGATTTGGCGGCACAAGGATTGAGGAGTAGTAAAACCCGTCAACCAATGCGCTGCCCTCGACAACCCTACCCGCTGAGTCAAATACCTGTTGCGTATTAGCGGCTCTGCAATCGGTACTTTCCACTATATCCAGAGTAAACGGATCGTAGAGTTTGGCGTTGACGGTGCTTATATAAACAAACCTTTTAACTGCACCAGTATCGCAGTCGACCAAAGCCGTTGGGAGAACATTATTGCCCTCTTCGTCAACAATCCCAGCAGCCACACTGGCAGTCTGCTCATTACCGCCGTTGGGAGTAAACTTACCGTTTTCGTATGTGCCTACGACGTCGCCGTTATCATCAACAACGTTACCGTTGTTGCGTAGAACGCCAATATCTGCTCCGTTAGAGTCCTGCACTTTGTTTTCTTTATAAAGTCCCTGATTTGGAGCTACTGGCCCGCCGCCGGCTCCGCCGCCGCCGCCAACACTGCCGCCACCGCTACCGCCACCGCCACCAGCATTACCGCCGCCTAGAAAAGGTTTGACTGGATTACCGTCTGGATAGAAATGAAGGTCCGTTATAGAATTTGAATAACCTTGATAACGACTATGCACGGACCCTGCCAACTTAGCGATACAGTTGTCATAGCCCGGGCAATCGGTATTCTGAGCAATAAAAAAGGAAGTGGCTAACGCCATAGCAACCACTAGATATTCGACCATTGTTTGCCCGCGCTGCAAGAATTTCACTGCGGTTCCTCATGGTTGATCAATATCTGCGTGCCGCTGGGCATAGGCACGAGTAAAACGTTGTTTAGCGCTGGACCATCGCGAAAAACCAGAACCCGAGCTTCATCTTCAACAAAACTTTGCTCCAACGCCCAACCTTTCTTGGTCATAACACTGCGATAAAAGCGTGCGAGTTGTGCCGGCGATTTACCACTTGCAGCCAACGTAACCCGACCTTTTTTTGCGCCATCGTCCATTACCGTGTCGGTAACAACTACAGCGTCATCGGGCATCACGGTGCCTGCACCCAAAGGAACCCCAGTCACATTAACGAGATGGTCGGTCATGCTTAACCGCCCTTCAGTACCGTGATCAGTCTCGGCGTACTGCACCGTGCTTAGGCAACCGTCCACAAAAGTCGATATTTGCTTCCAAGGCGCCAAAACCGACGTAGCTATCTCGTCGTTCCACTTTCTAGTATAAAAACGAACTAACACACCTTCATCTAGATTCGGCGCATAGAAACCTTTAACCGCCATAGGTTGGTTATTGTGCAGGGTCCCCGAACCCAGTATCGGCACCAGCTTCATTTCGGGGTGCACTGGAAAATCATCGAAATCACAGTCCGCGCTGGCATAGCTACCCAGTATGGAGAGGAAGAAGATCAGTGTTAATTTAGCGCTTTTCATAAATCATCAATCCACGAATTCGCAAACGCCCTTGGGGCACTCAATTGGCGCGGGGTCACCTTGGCGCAATGGCATGGGTTCAATACTCACATCGCCAAATTTCAACTTGCCTATAGCACTATTGCTTTTGCCGTTTTCCAGAGCTGCAGCCAAGCTTATAATTCCATTGATTACTGCGTTATCGAAGACATCTGAGGGCACAAGGTCATCCACTCTGTCCTTATAGTGAGCGACACTCTGTGCGCTCCAACCATCAGAGAGTATTGCGCCACGGCTTGTTAGAACGCCGTCCCAGCTTTGAAATATTGCGCTTTCAATGCCTGGCGAAAAACCGCCGTTAGTACGATCCCAGGTCGATGTGCCGCCGCCATGAGCGCCGCTTACGTTAAGCTTGGTTTTGACTGTCGGGGTATAATAACCCTTGGCTGAACTTAACAACGGAAAACCAAACAAATCTTCGTTGTCGTTGCCTATTGCACCTAACAAAAAGTTTATTGGCTTTTTGATAACAGCCAAACCGTCCGCAAAAAACTCCGTAACGCCATAAGCAAGCCCTGGTGTGTCTTGCTCAGAAAACGAAGTCACTGAAGTCGACTCGTACATGCTGTTATTGCTTTGCATATAGGTCCAAACAGAACTGCCAGGTCCGCCGCCTAGGTTTACATCAGAACTGCGAATAGGCCTGATGGGACCTGAGGAATGATTCAAAAAGAAGCGGTTCTTCAGCGAATTCACCACTTCACTCTCACTGCGCAGTGCGACGCTTTCCCACTTATTACCACTAACAACAAAGTCGTCTCGATTTTCACCGGACAAGTTGTCAAACCAAACGGTACGCTCCCACACCGCATAGCGCGCGGCCATTTGGTTTTGAAACTGTAAATCCATTATTTTGCCCAGTGTCGGCACAAGCACAAAAAGGGGTAAGAATGCGAAAGCCACGGTGACCAAGAACTCAGACATAGCCTGTCCGGACTGCTTACCGATTGATCTGGAACTTTCGTTCGCTCTCTTAAGACTAGCCCGCACAGTTATCTCCTCCAACAACGCCAACAAACTGAGTCAGACCGTCCGCGAGCTTATCCGCAACTTTCCTGTTTGCAGCCTTGGCTGCATTGCCCGCAGCTTGCAGTGGTTTAATCACAACTGGTTTATACGGATACTTAATTTCAGCGCTCACAGAGGAAATGGCTTGGTCAACCAACTGATCGCCCATCTTCTTAAGCAACCATTTCGTAACCCCAATAGCATCGTCAGGAACATCTTGTCCAAGTATCTCGTCGTAAGGTAACGACCCAGAAGCAATTAGCTGTGGAATGAAAGACGGCTCGATTAAGCGGGCTTCCCAAAATGGGCTAAACAAACTTGCAGGTTCTTCTGACCCATCGGCGTACGATTGCATCGGATTAGAAAAATAGGTTTCCGCTGAGCTAATCGTCGTCATCGCTCGTTTAGAACCCCAAATGCCCTGCTGCCACAGCCCCTCCGCACTGGCTTCTTCGGTCCTAGCACAGGTATCAAGATCGAAGCGTGTATAACTAATTGTTTTTTCGTTGCCATCTAGCCAGCTCTCCGCTGGTGTCTTAGCTGAATTACCGATATTAAAAGTTTTCTCATTATCACTGGTTTCGATGTCATCTAAGTCTATCGCCAGAGCCACGGTATATTCTAAGCTGCGCCGGGATTTTCTGAACTTTTCGCCCATGGAAAGAAACATGGGCGGCCCGCTATACTTAGTATTAACACTTTTAGGCGGCCCATATATATTGTTCTGTGGCATCTGGGCCCAGAGCAACGTCACTGTATGGAAGGGAGAAAAAGCCCCATCGTTGAATGAATTGTTGGGATCCCCGCCGTATTTGCCATTCCTTTCCCCTAGGGGAGCCCAATCGGAGACGACTTTTTTTGCATACTGATTTTTACTGACCGTTTGACTGCCCCCAGCCCCTAACGGAAGGCCAAGCGACAACATTGCATTGACATCCAGCAAAGTGAAGCTCTTGCAGGCAAAGATAAAACAAACCCTAGCCTTGATGAAAAGACCCAAACCTATCTCCACACCAAAAGAAGTCACATCAACAGCTGCCCAACCGAGTTTCTTGATGTCGTTCGCAGAGTCTAGCCCCCCATTAGCGCCATAAGTGGAGCCGCCGTCGGATTTGACCCCCATTCCGATGGTGAGATCAAGGTCGATAGTCAATGCAAAAATACCCATATCTAGTTTGATACGCGGTATGATGTCTGGCACTTCCTGCCAAAAACGCCAATGCCGATCATCAGTGAACGGATCTTTATTGCGGTTAACAATGGCTGAGTAATATTGATAGGCGGCAAGAGTGCCAGCAGCATTACTGCCCTTAGTCCGCGAGGGTGAGTTCGGCGAAATCATCGTCTCGCCGGGAAAGTAGCTACCCACGACCTCTCCCGCAGTGGAACCACCACCAAGATTTATCTTACCTACCCTATCTTCCAAATCTGTAACAGCGGGCCCCGGGTCAAAATTGTCACCGGCGTAGGTCATTAACGTATTTTGCACCAGAAAATAGAAACTGATGAAGGGTGCATAAATGTCAGCGTTGTCGCTTTCGAGCTGGTTGCCCTTGACGACGTCTTGATTGACCTCAAACTGTGCGACCACAGTGCTTAAGGCAAACAGCCCCTGAAAGACGCCAATGCCGCTGTTAAAATAGGAAATAATCTCTGGCCAATAGAGGGATAATGGACGCGTAGCCGCATTTATAGCAGTACCCGCAAGGACATAGGGCAACGTCACAACGCTAAGAACATCCGAAACCGTCACGGGTATGGGACCAAGTGGTACTTTGTAAAGTGGGAACTGGGTGTATCTTGACATGTCCCGGTACCGGGCTGACCACGACATGAGAGCGTTTACCTGACCGATGGAAACCTCGTTGGCGACCATTGCCCGGTTGGTATAGGCAATAAAATTTTGATTTCTAGCAGCGAGCTTCGCTTGCGAGTACACAGTCGCATCTGCGGCGTTTTCTAACTGGACCCGATGTCGAGTTAACTGTCCTTGATTATACATAAACAACATAAACATGAGCGCGGTCGCAAGGAACATTAACCCCAACACCATCGCCTGCCCTGACTGTTTGCCAGGGCCTCCCGCACTATTTCGATCGATAAACGTAGAAGCACCAGGCACCGACAAAGCCTGATCTTTAGGCGCCGGTTGTTCTGAACTAACTTCTAACATATATCTTTTTCTAAGTTATCTAGCAGTGCTTAACGTTAACCTGCTTATTTCTCGTCCTGCTGGAAAGAGCCAAGGTCATATTCCTGGGCACCTTCAGTTTGAGAAGCAGTACCAGCAGTTTTACCTAGATCTTGAGAAGTTCCGCCACCCAATTCAGCAGCAAGGTCGCCCACTTGGCCACGCACAGTGTCACCAAATAGGTTGTAGACAGAAATCGCTGCAACAGCGACCAAGGCAACAATAATTATGTACTCGGTCATGCCCTGTCCGGCTTGACGAGCTCTATTACGTAATAAATTCATCTCTTTTCGTTCCTGCATAATTTGGTTAAATCCCGCGACCACCACTGCTACCGGTTAGGCAGAAAAGGCATTACTGCCAAGTGAGGTGAGCGACGGTCTATTTTTTGACAATTCCGAAAAAGCTAAAGATTTTAGATAAGCGGTATGTCTGAGACGATTATTGGCAATAAATAACTATATGTCAATAATGTTAGACTAATAGTCAATTCTATTTTGATGAAGGCTTTGGGACCCTTTTCTAACAACAAGGCCACAGGAAACTGATTAAAGGTAGGAATAACGGGATTATTGGATTAGAGAGCCTACCTGTCAATAAAAATGTAAACACGAGTCATTTATAAATTAGAAGAGCGAGGCCAAATTAGTGAAATAGATTCACACTTGGGCGAGAGGGATTTTTACGGCGACGGCCGTAATGCGTGGGCACTTAGCTGATCTAGCGCACCCAGCTTGCCTTTTATCGTACCACCACCCGAAAGAGGCAGACTCTAAACTACCCACCGAGTATGGCCAGCCAGGTACCACCGCCCTACTGAGCGGCCACGGCTCAAACATCGCTCAAACTTATAGGGTTCCTTTAGCCCTTGCCATTTGCGCGTTTTATTTAGGCGCTTTGGATGAGAGCTTTAGTGAAAGGCAATTTATTACCCAATTAGCGTACCTGCAGGTAGACGGACTTGGTCATTACACCAACCCGCGCTCGCCAATACCCACTGGCGCGCTGACACCACCTGCACGAGCTCTGCCCACCACTTCTCTAAGGGTATAGGGAGCATTTAGCTCAGACTCAGATGAGTAAGGACCCAGTTCGCCAACGCGGTGATATTCGCCAACGTCGTCAGCCAAGCGAAAGTCTACTGTGGCACCCGCCGCCTCGCCAGGCAATCCTCTAGCACCAAAACCATGACCCTCATTAGTTTGCGTGCCAGTAGTGGCCTGATAACCCATTCTGTGCAGTAGTTTCTCACTTGCCCGCTGCAATACTTCAGGGCGCACGGAGAGCATCCAATTCTCTTGCTGGCGCAGCCACGGCTGCTGCATGCCATTGAGCATAACGATACGCGGATTATCAGTGTGATTAATGCCGGTACCGTGCAATAGGCGACCATCAGTAATCACCATGGTACCGGCCTTAGCCTCTAGGTTAATTGCCGGTGGTAACTTACCAACGGGCTTGCCCTGGCGAACAGCCTCGGACAAAACTAAATGACTGCCGGGAATAATAAGTGTCCCACCAGTAGTTTCATCTACATCAGTAATGGCGGTTAAAATATTAATGGTCATTGGGCTGCGAGAGTCCAACGCATTACCTTGGTCTTGGTGGAGCGCTTGAGGCACACCGCCTTTTAGCGAAATCGCCGCAATCAGTGACGTGCAAACCCAGCCGGGCCCCAGAGCTTCAGTAACCAGTTGCTCAACTAACGGGCCACCCTGAGCGATACTCGGATGCTGTTCAACAAATAGCTCAAAGCAGCGGCCTTTGTTTACACAACAGTTAATGTTTTGACCACTGGGTGTTCGTTGCGCAATGCCTGCCAGCTTTTCGCCTTCGGCTTGATCCAAAACGCGCTGCCGAATAGTCGCTACCTGCTCTGCCGACATGCCATCTTCCACCTTGCAGTAGCCCCAACGCAGCATATCGCTACGCAGCCTCGCTATGTCTTTACTGGGCTTAGGTAAATCTTCATCACGCCAGTAGTCGTGCTTTGAGCCGATGGTCGTATCGTAATAAGCGCCGGGCTTGAATGCCCAATTACCCCAATCTTTGCGACCCTTAGGCGTTACAAAGTAAATTTCCGGATTATTTTTCAGTACCGAGGCCATAGGCTCTTTGGAGCTGACCTCAGCGCGGTACATATGCTGTTCACTTGCCGATTGCTCAGCAATGAAACTTGGCTCGAATTCTTTTGGAATATTACTCATTTCGCTCTCCTGTCTTTCCCCAGTGCTCTTAAACTATAACTGCGTACTGAGTTGTTCAATAGTCCATTGAAGAGGAATTTCTAGAATTTTGCATCGCATGAATTAGCTATAAGCGAAGGCATAAGGACAAACGGGAGCATAGATAAATGGCTGTTGCGCCCACATACGCTAATCTCGATCAAGTTTGAAGCCTAAAATTTTACCGTTGGAAGAGTAGTATTATCGCCAAGTTACGCGGGAACAAGGCGCAAGTATGCAAACTAAAACACGGCAAAATTTGATCACGCAAATTCGCGGATACTCGGTAAACGGTACTACAGCAATGTCGGATGCGGTGTTTACCAACCCCGTTACAGCTTATGCCAGTTCAGAGCGACTGCAATTAGAGAAGCAGACACTTTTCCGCGACTACCCAATATTAATGGCCATGTCGTGCCAGTTGGCTAATGCCGGAGATTACTTAACCGAAGACTTTAGCGGCACACCGCTGTTACTGGTGCGACAAAAAAACGGGGATTTGTCTGGATTCATCAATGCCTGCGCGCATCGTGGTGCACCAGTTGCACAAGGAGCCGGCACCCGTGGCTCAGGCTTCACCTGCCCATACCACGCATGGAGTTACGAACTGGACGGTCGTTTACGCAATATTCCGGGAGAAGAAGGTTTTACTTGCATAAATCGTGACGATTACGGTTTGAAGCCAATTCCAGTTATAGAAAAATATGGCATGGTCTGGGCGATCCCTAACCCATCAATAAACCCAGCACCTGTAGACATAGACACCTACCTAGGTGACCTAGCAGCAGAATACGCAAGCTATGAATTTGCTGGCTACCACCACTTCGCAACACAAATACTAGAACCCAAGATCAACTGGAAAATGGCTGTGGACGGTTTCTTGGAGAGCTATCATTTAAGCGTGCTGCACCCTAAAACCGTATCGCCCCTTTACTTTACCAATCGCAGTACTGCCGACGGCTTTAACCTAAATCATCGAATGGTTGCGGTACGCAAATCTTTCGATAAGGTCGACGAAGATGCAGAGCTAGAGAAAGATTTTTTACTGCACACCAACATTCTCTACACCCTCTTCCCCAACACAATGTTTGTCTATCAAAGGGACCACCTGGAAATTTGGCGCATGTTTCCTGACGGGGATGACCCAAGTCGCTGCAAAATGGTGTTGTCTATGTACACGCCAGAGGCCGTAACCGGCGACAGTGCGCAACGCCACTGGGAAAACAATTTACGCTTGGCACTAGACACAGTTGAGGCAGAAGACCTGATGCTAGGAGAAAAAATTCAGCGCGGATATCAAAGCGGCGCTCAGGAATTTGTTACCTATGGCCGCAACGAACCAGCGCTGGCACACTTTCACGCAAGCCTGAACAAAGCACTGAGCCTTGAAGGCAGTATTGAGGTGAAGATAGGCTGAGCCACCACCAAGCGTCGAACCAGCGCGACGTTACCGACCCGCTTATAGGCACACCGCCCGATTAGGCTTTGGCGCAGGTTATTACCTCACAATGACCTGAGTAGTTATAGCCCATTGATCAGCAAGAAGAATGCCGTTTTCTGCAATCAATGGGCGATACTGCTGCAAATTTGTCTGGATACCCTGCCCGCATTGCGTATATTGCCGCACCAGACAGCACCCCCTTTTTTTTGATCAATGAACGGAGTAGTACAAATGGGACGACTACAAAGAGACTATGCAGGCGCTGTTGCGCCGGTCTCTACATTCCTACACGTACTGTATCGCCACGGTCTAACCATGGGCATCTTTGCCTGCTTAACGGCTTGGCTCCTTGCAACCCCAGCTGTGTTCTGGGACGCAATGGCTTACTTTTCTGCCAACCCGGCAAAATACGCCTTAGCTTTACTGGCGATTCTTGGATTTTTCTACGTGGTTTTACTGCGCAAAGGCTTAACCCTAAATCGGCTTCAAGGCATGTGGGTCGCCTACCTCTTATACATCTCCATTGTTGAAGAACTGGCCTTCCGACTGTTTCTGCCCCTAATTCTGGATTCATCTACCGGCCTTATTCAAGCCGTTGTGCTGAGCAACCTTCTCTTCGCTGGACTGCACTACTTTACCTTGCGCTGGAAATGGCAAAACTGCTTGTTCGCTTTTGTCGGCGGCATAGGTTTAAGTCGACTGCTGGATAATTCAGGCGACTTGGTGCTGGTGATACTGGTGCACTTTGTCGCCACATTCCTAAACACCCCTTCCCAGCCGGGCGCAGTAAAGGAAGTGAGGGCCGTAACAAGCGAGGGATAATGCCTCAATAGCCCGAGGCAAAAAGGAAAGGCAAGCCCAAAATCACTTGGGCGATAACCTAGCATTTCGCGGCAAGTGCAAATCGCACTTAACCATGAGGCCTTGCGCGCGCGGACAAAACAACGGCTGTATTTATTCAGTATCGTTCTGTCTGGCGCCCGACCTGCGCCCTACCCATTGCCCACTGCCCACTGCCCACTGCCCACTGCCCACTGCCCACTGCCCACTGCCCATTAAGTATAGTGACTTTCATTATTAAAGTTATTACTATTGTTTTTAAAGTAACTATAAGAACTTCTATATGGATCCACGCACTCAACACCTGCTTACCGCCCCGCCCCTACCCTTATTGGCGCGAATGGCTACGCCCAGTACCGTGGCGTTTTTAATTCAAGGCGTGGTGAGCCTGGCTGAAGTCTGGTTTATTGGTCAGTTAGGTTCCATTTCATTAGCCGCCATTGCCTTAGCATTTCCACTACTAATGCTCACACAGACCCTTTCCGGCGGCGCCATGGGTGGCGCGGTAGCATCAGCTATTGCCAGGGCGCTGGGCGCAGGCGACGTGGCTCGGGCAGAGACCTTGGTTTGGCATGCGCTGGCTATGGGGGTTATGGGCGCCTTGGCTTTGTTTGTCATTTTCCTCCTTGGCGGCGAAGCATTCATCATGCTGCTGGGCGGCCGTGGCGAGGTATTGGAGCAATCCTATACCTACGCATTGGTCCTGCTCTCGGGCGGTGTGTTTGTGTGGATGCTTGGCATCACCAGCGCCATATTCCGAGGCATGGGTAATATGCAATATCCTGCATTGGCGATGATGCTCGGCTCGCTCATACAAGTCCCCCTCTCCGGCTGCCTGATTCTGGGGGTTTACGGATTTCCTCAATTGGGTATCGTTGGCGCGGCTGTATCTGCAATAACGTCAGGGTTGTTGGTCAGTCTGGTGATGTTGCGCCACTTAGCCACCAGCGATGGCATTGTCAAATTACGCCTATCTGCCCTGTCTTTCTCTAAAGCACACTTCGACGATATTTTGCAGGTTGCACTGCCAGCCTCACTGTCACCCATTTTGACCATTGCCACTGTACTGATGCTCACCGCTTTTGTTGGTCGCTTTGGCGAGGCAGCACTGGCCGGTTATGGCATAGGCTCACGCATCGAATTTTTAATTATTCCCCTAGTGTTTGGCCTGGGTTCATCAATGACCTCATTGGTTGGCATGGGCATAGGTGCAGGCGACATTAACCGGGCAGAACGAGTTGGTTGGATTGGTGGCCTGAGCGCAGGAATCATTGCAGGCGTACTTGGCATAGTGTTGGCAATATTCCCAGACGGTTGGATAGCACTGTTTACCCAAGACCCACTGGTGCATGCTTCAGCCAAAGACTTTATTCAAATTGCCGGACCCTGCTTTTTCTTCCAAGGTTTAGGCCTGTCTTTGTACTTTGCCTCACAAGGTGCCAACGCAATGCTTTGGCCAGTGTTAGCAACTATTTTACGTGTGCTGGTGGCGGGTTGTGTTTCTTTCTCATTAGGGTTTATCTTTGATATTGGTCTAGTGGGCATCTATTACGGCGCTGCACTAGGCATGATTAGTTATGCGATCATCATTGCTGGCGCGCTGAAGTTTGGTGCGTGGCGGCCATCGGCAAATTGAGCTGGTAATTATATGGATAAGCAAACAACCGGCGTCTCTAACAAAGCCGCAAAAACAGTCCCAAACGAAGTCAAAGCTGCGCTACGTGTTAAGCGCTCGGACTGTGGTATTGCCAGCGCTCTAGATCTAATCGGCGATAAGTGGACGCTGCTGATTATGCGCGACGCACTGTTTTTTGACTGCCGAACCTTTGCTGACTTTTGCGACCGGCCAGAGCGCATTCCCACCAATTTGTTGTCCGAGCGACTCAAGCGACTGGTGACTTTTGGCGCATTAGAAAAAGTGGCCTACCAAAGCAAACCCCAGCGCTTTGAATATGTGCCTACAAAACTGGGCAACGAAATGAAACCGCTGCTAAAGGAACTCCGCGCCTTTGGTGATGCTAACCTTTAATACCGCGCGGCATCCTTAAACCATCTACCGCGCAAGTTACAGACAAAAGTTGCAGCGAAAAAGTTCCAAAAAAAAGGCCAAATACCAAAGTAAATGACCTCTCTTTGCATCCACCCGTTTGGGTGTTTTCTTTTTACCCAGAGCGCGCTTGAATCAGCGCGCTTTGAGCAACAGGCGCTATCGCGCCATGTTAATCATCTTCAACTGAGTAAACTCTTTCAGACCTTCCATACCTAACTCATTACCTAAGCCAGACTGCTTGGAGCCACCAAAAGGTATCCCCGGGTCTAGCTCAGCATGCTTGTTGATCCATACGGTGCCAGTATTCATTTGGTTAGCTACGTCATAGGCACGATCAAGGTCACTAGACCAAACCGAACCACCCAAGCCGTAGTCTGAGTTATTAGCGCGAGCGATAGCATCGCTTTCATCGGTGAAACGAATAACCGGTAGCACTGGGCCAAACTGCTCTTCGTCAACAATACGGCTGCCTTCAGTAACATCACGCACAATTGTAGGGCGAATAAAGTAACCAGACTGATCAGGCACTTCGCCACCAGCAACAATATTGCCATCCTGGCGCGCTGACTCAATAAGCTCTTTAACTTTTTCATACTGCATTTTGTTTTGCAGCGGTCCAAGTTTGGTGCCCTGCTCAAGACCGTCACCAATAATGGTGTCGTTGGCAATGGCCGCCAATTCATCAACCACTTCGTCATAAATTGAGTCGTGAACATAAAGACGCTTCATAGCAATACAGACCTGACCGCTATTTTGGAACGCACTGTCAAACAACTGCTGCGCCACTTTCTTAGGCTCTACGTCATCTAAAACAATACCTGCGTCGTTGCCGCCTAGCTCAAGGGTAATACGCTTAATTAGGCCCGCAGCGCCGGCCATAACCTTGGCGCCTGTTGCGGTAGAACCCGTGAAGGAAATTTTGTTCACATCCGGATGAGCCGTTAATGGCGCGCCCAGATCGTTGGCATCAGTGACAATATTCAAAACGCCTGCAGGCACAATGTCTTTAATCAACTCACCCAAACGCAATGAGGTTAGCGGCGTGGTAGGCGACGGCTTGAGTACAACGGTATTACCCGCAATCAATGCAGGCGGCACTTTAAAGGCCATCAAAATCATTGGGAAGTTCCACGGCACAATAGCGCCAATAACACCCAGTGGCTTGCGGTGGGCTTCAACCTTACGAGTTTCGCTGTCTTCAAGCACTTCAATAGGCAAATCTAATGCAGTGAAATAACGGAAGAACGCAGCGGTGCCGTAGACTTCGCCAGTTGCATCAGCCAGTGGCTTACCCTGCTCTTGGGTTAACAGCTGTGCCAACTCAGCACCATTGGCTTCAATGACGTCAGCAATTTGCGAAATAACCGCTTTGCGCTCGTCCATAGTGGTTTTACTCCAGCTAACAAAAGCTGCTTTAGCCGCAGCTACCGCTTCATTTAGCTGACCTTCGTCTGCGCGCGGACAAACGGCCAAAGTTTCTTCATTGGCTGGGTTCACTACATTCATTGTAGTTGCACCATCGACCATGTGGCCGTTAATCAATAACTTATAATCACTCAAAGCACTCTCCCAAAATTATTCTAATAAACACTAATCTGCTCACGCTGAATCCACTGACTGTCAGCGCACAAAGCAGGAAATTTGTGATCCTGAAATAGAACACGTTTTAAGGCTGGGAGCAATCTGCAAAACTTGGATCTGCGCAAAACTAAACAGTATTAAATAGTGCTGAAAAGCACCAGAAAGAAGGGAGTAGAACAAAGCAGTACCGCGCAATTGCGCCAGCACTCCGTGCTAGGCTGCCGAATCGACAATAAGTAAGGTCAGCCCAATTGAAAATTGCAAAGTGGTCTCTAGGCATTCTTGCCGTACTCACTGCATTAGCTGGTGTTTTTCTATTCAAAGGCGACCTACCCGCAGCGGTAGTTGACGCCAAATACACCAATGCACACTCTCAATTCCTGACCATGAACAATGGCAGCCGCGTGCATTATCGAGACCAAGGCAATAAAGACGGCCTACCCGTAGTGCTTATCCACGGCGCTATGGCGTCACTACACACTTGGGAGCCATGGGTAACCATTCTCGGCCAACAATACAGAGTGATCACCCTAGACCTGCCCGCCCACGGACTCACCG
>OJIR01000117.1_pt1 | contig 27352 bp, 22 predicted proteins | sample 1595711 | NCBI WGS metagenome assembly OJIR01 (sample SAMN05416846, study PRJEB24817) | seawater metagenome | isolation source: Sea water | place: Canada:Atlantic | collected 2013-07
TCCCGAAAATTTATGATGCACTTTCCGTTACTGGAAATGGCCTAACCCTAGAAGTCCAGCAGCAGTTAGGCGACGGCATTGTCCGCACAATTGCTATGGGTGTTTCAGACGGTCTATCTAGAGGCTTAGAAGTAACGAATACTGGCTCGCCAATCACCGTGCCAGTCGGCGAAGAAACTTTGGGCCGCATCGTTGACGTACTAGGTACGCCAATTGATGAAAAAGGACCAGTCAACGCCAAAACACATATGCCTATTCACCGAAAGGCCCCTGCGTATGAAGACCAAATTGGTGGCAACGAAGTTCTAGAAACAGGTATTAAGGTCATCGACCTTATCTGCCCGTTTGCCCGAGGTGGTAAAGTTGGTTTGTTTGGTGGAGCTGGTGTTGGTAAAACCGTAACCATGCTTGAGTTGATCCGCAACATCGCTATTGAGCACGCTGGTCTATCTGTTTTCGCAGGTGTGGGTGAGCGTACTCGAGAAGGCAACGACTTCTATTACGAAATGGAAGAAGCTGGCGTACTTGACAAGATTTCCTTGGTTTTCGGCCAGATGAACGAGCCTCCAGGTAACCGTCTGCGTGTTGCGTTAACTGGTTTGACTATGGCAGAGCAGTTCCGTGACGAAGGTCGTGACGTACTGTTATTTGTTGATAACATTTATCGCTACACATTGGCAGGAACAGAAGTATCTGCCCTGTTAGGGCGTATGCCATCAGCGGTTGGCTACCAACCAACACTTGCTGAAGAAATGGGTGTTTTGCAAGAACGCATTACAACCACTAAGGCAGGATCTATTACTTCGGTACAAGCGGTATATGTACCAGCCGATGACTTGACTGACCCATCTCCAGCGACAACCTTTGCGCACTTGGATTCAACGGTCACATTGTCCAGAGCGATTACTGACCTAGGTATTTACCCTGCAGTAGATCCGCTTGACTCAACCAGCCGTCAGCTAGACCCATTGGTCGTCGGTGAGGAACATTATAAAGTTGCACAGGACGTTCAGCAGGTTCTACAGCGTTACCAAGAGCTACGCGACATTATTGCGATTCTAGGCATGGATGAATTATCCGAAGAAGACAAGCAACTCGTTTACCGCGCACGTAAAGTACAGAAGTTCTTCTCCCAACCATTTTTCGTTGCGGAGCAGTTCACTGGTAACACCGGTAAGTTTGTTAGCCGCGAAGATACAGTACGTAGCTTCAAAGCAATTCTTGACGGCGAATATGATGATCTTCCAGAAGATGCATTTTATATGGTCGGCGGCATTGAAGATGCAGTGGAAAAAGCAAAGACTCTTTAAGTCTTTGCTCTTTAGTACATCTTTGTAAAAACAGGGAATAAGTATAGTGGCAAATATGCAATGTGAAATTGTCAGCGCGGAGCAATCGCTTTTCTCCGGCAGCATTCAATCTCTTTCTGCAAGAGGCACAATTGGCGAGCTTGGTATAACGCCAGGGCACGCACCCTTACTCACCGGAATCAATCCAGGTGTAGTAACTTTGCATTTAGAAGATGGTTCTGAGCATTTGTTTTATGCCTCAGGTGGTTTTCTTGAAGTGCAGCCAGGATTTGTCACCCTACTTGCGGACACAGCTATTCGTGCGGAAGACCTAGACGAAGCCCAAGCCGAAGAAGCTCGGGCTGCCGCAGAAAAAACTATGGATGACAAAAACTCAGAAGCCGACTTCGTCTCTGCGGCAACCATAATGTCAGAATCTCTTGCTCAGCTTAGAACCCTAGAGGAACTACGTAGACGCAAGCGCTAATGCAGGCATCGAAGTTAGGTGTTTAGTAAGGAAATTTGCACCTATACTCCCATGAGCTGTGTAAAGATCATGAGGTAGTAGATGCAGATCAATGTGATTGTCCTTGCCGCCGGCAAGGGCACAAGAATGCGCTCCAATCGCGCCAAAGTCCTCCATACTATTGGAGGACTGCCTATGATATCCCACGTGATCAATGCTTCTCTTAATTTGCAGCCATCTTCTGTGGGCGTTGTTTTGGGCCATCAAGCCGACGCCATAGAAAATCATATTGGTAAGGCGGATTCGCGGATTCTCCGTGTAGATCAGCTCGAGCAAAAAGGCACAGGGCATGCTGTTCAAGTTGCGGTGGCAGCACTACCAGACAGTGCAGTGACATTGGTTGTCTATGGCGACGTGCCACTGATTCAACAACAAACTCTTGAAGCTGCAATTGCCTCGGCAGCCCAGGGCAATGTCGGATTGGTAACAGCAGTTTTCGCCAACCCAGCTCAGCTTGGGCGCATAGTTCGAAACGCCGACGGCGACATCCAACGGATCGTCGAATTCAAGGACGCGAACCCAGCCGAAAGGGACATTTGTGAAATCAACTCAGGTATTTTAGCCGCTCCAACTCAGCTGCTTAAGGGTTGGCTCGAGCAAGTTCAACCCAACAATTTGCAGGGCGAATACTACCTCACTGATATTATTGCTATGGCTGTTGCAGACGGCGTCGCCGTTGATGGTATTTTCGCCACTTCACCCGTTGAAGTTATTGGCGTAAACGACCGGGTGCAACTGGCAGAGCTAGAGCGGGCCTACCAAAACCAGCAGGTGCAAGCGCTCATGTTACAAGGCGTGTCGTTTGCAGACCCTGCCCGCGTTGATATCCGCGGCCGTCTAAATGCCGGGCGTGATTGTTTTATCGATATTAATGTCATTTTTGAAGGCGAAGTAACACTAGCGGACAACGTCTACATAGGCCCTAATTCGGTAATAACAAACAGCGCTTTGGGCGAAGGCGTTCAGGTGAAAGCAAATACTGTGATTGAAGGCGCTGTTGTGGCCAACGGCTGTGAGCTAGGTCCCTTCGCGCGAATTCGACCCGGCACCGCACTTGGCTTAGGAGTAAAAATTGGCAATTTTGTCGAAGTAAAGAAATCCACATTGGCTGCCGGCGTGAAGGCAGGCCATTTGGCTTATCTAGGCGACGCAACCATTGGCGCCAATAGTAATATCGGTGCCGGGACCGTTACTTGTAATTACGATGGCATCAACAAGCATCCAACGACAATAGGTGAAGGCGTATTTGTTGGCACCAACTCCACCTTGGTCGCACCACTGACCATTGGCGATGAGGCATTTATTGCTGCCGGATCGACCATTACTAAAGCGGTGGATAACAGCGATTTAGCAGTGGGAAGAGGCAAGCAGCGCAATATTCCTGGTTGGACCAGCCCGGTCAAGCGGGACAAATAATAACTTACCTCAACCCGTCGGTAACGAACGTTGTGGATAAATGCTAAAAAAATTTCGCCGATAATAAAACCCGAAAAAACTGATTCTCGCAATTCGTTTCAACTCGGACTTTGGCAGACTTAGGGAAGACAAATTATGTGCGGTATTGTTGGCGTAGTAGCTGGGCGAAATATCCCCTCAATATTATTGCAAGGTTTACAGCGCCTAGAGTATCGGGGCTATGACTCTTCTGGCGTAGCGGTGATAGACGAAGACGGTGCTCTCCAAGTATGTAGACGCCCTGGCAAAGTTCAGAACCTCCTTCAAGCTATGGAAGACGAACCTATTCGCGGTCAAACCGGCATAGCTCATACTCGTTGGGCAACCCACGGAATTGTTAACGAAGCAAACTCTCACCCGCACTCCTCAGGCCAGCGGGTTAGCCTTGTGCATAACGGCATCATCGAAAATCACAATGCTCTGCGCGACGAACTTAAAGCAGCCGATTATATTTTTGCGTCAGATACTGACTCAGAAGTTGTTGTTCATTTAGTAGATAGCTATCTAGAGGCGGGTCAGACGTTGTTAGATTCCGTTAGATTAGCGATTAAGCGCCTTGAAGGCGCCTTCGCTATTGCCGTAGTGAGCCCACTATTTCCTGATCAAATTGTTGCCGCGCGCCTAGGTTGCCCGTTAGTCGTTGGCAAGGGTATAGACGAAAACTATGTTGCCTCGGATGTATTAGCTCTAAATGCGGTCACTGATCGGTTTATATTTTTAGAAGAAGGCGACTTAGTAGACGTTAAGGCCGATAGTTTAGATTTTTGGAACATAGACGATGAGTCCGTTGTGCGGGCGAGTGTTGAAGTACAAGTAGGTGTTGCTGACATTGAGCGCGGAAACTACCGTCACTTTATGCAGAAAGAAATCTTCCAGCAGCCCCAAGTCGTTATAGATACGCTAGAAGGTAGGATCGGTAAAAACTCTGTTCTAGAAGAATCCCTAGGACTCGGCATTTCTGCTGTTCTAGATGAAGTTGAGACCGTCACTATTGTTGCCTGTGGCACCAGTTTTTATGCCGCCAGTGTGGCGCGTTATTGGATCGAGGAGTTAGCAGGTATTCCCTGTCAGGTAGAGATAGCCAGCGAATTTCGTTATCGCAAGGTCGCCCATGCAAAGAAATCGCTATTCGTAACTCTGTCACAATCTGGTGAAACCGCCGATACCCTTGCCGCATTGCGCAAAGCGAAAGAATCCGGATTTTTGGCGACACTGACTTTTTGTAATGTCGCCACCTCATCCATCGTTAGAGAAAGCGATTTTTCTTTTATGTTGCATGCGGGCACCGAAGTCGGCGTCGCATCAACTAAGGCATTTACCGCTCAATTGGTAGATCTACTCCTCCTGTCAATTTTGCTAGGCCGGCGTAACGCTGATAGCCCGGACAAAGAGCAACAAATTGTTGAAGCATTGCATAACCTCCCGAGTCTAATCGAAAGCATTTTGGGCCTTGATGATGCTATTGCAGCCGAGGCCGAAAGATTTGTAGACAAAGATCACTCTTTGTTTCTGGGTCGCGGAAGCCTTTTCCCTATCGCCATGGAAGGCGCTTTAAAACTCAAAGAAATTTCTTACATTCACGCCGAAGGCTATGCGGCTGGCGAATTAAAACACGGCCCATTGGCATTGGTGGACGAAAAAATGCCAGTCGTAGCGGTAGCCCCCAATGACGAACTGTTAGAAAAGCTAGAATCCAATTTGCATGAAGTACGTGCACGAGGCGGCGAATTATTGGTTTTTGCAGAAGTGGGCAGCTCTTTTAAATCCGAACCTGGCGTGCGAATTGTATCCTTACCGGCGGTAGACACATTCCTAGCGCCAATTGCCTATACCATTGTCCTGCAGTTGCTGGCCTATCATGTTGCGGTACATAAAGGCACGGATGTGGATCAGCCTAGAAACCTCGCCAAGTCCGTCACTGTAGAGTAATACAAAACGGTGAACGACTTGACGAAAAGCCTATTTTCTATCGTAGTTACCTTTTAATTATTTTTGCCAATAAATGGTTTTGCTGATTATGAAATTTATTTAGTGAGACGGGGTTGCCCTACTCTCTATCCCGAAGTAAATACTCTAATTCCTCCAGTAACTAAGCTAACTCAGAAAGTTAATATTCAAACGGTTCATCCGGTAAAACTAGGTTGTTAACGAAGGATAATAGATACGTTGGCTATTACTTAGTTAGCGATGATGACGGTATTAATTTCTTTAATTCTGATGGGAAAAGGATTGCCTTCAATCCCAATTTGGATGAAACACAAAGTTTGTTCCATTCAACAAAATCAAAATGGTGTGGAGCTTTCGGTTCTTTTAGTGGAGAGCGAGCAATAGGTTTGGTGTCCAATTGTTATTACAGGTTTGCCGAGTGAGGGGCGAACACCAAAAGGAAATAATGTTCACTGTTTCACAACACTCCGTTACTGTAGAGGGGTCGCTCTACTAGGTTGAGTTACCTCTCAACCTAGCGCAGTCTTTTTCCAGTAGCGACGAGTATATTGGGCTGGCATAATTTATGCTCTCCGCAATATTGGCCGTTGTACGTGCAACATGCCAACCATGAAGAGAGTAATCACGTTAGCAAACAACGCCGATTCTCTGTTGATCAGCAACATCAGTGGGAGGGTAGCCACCATCAAATTTGAATTTTCCCAACTCCGAGCACCAATCATCCAAGCGCCTATGGCCGGCGGTCTGAATACACCATTACTGGCGAGCGCGGTGTGCAATGCTGGCGGCGTTGGAAGTTTTGGCTTTGCCTACACAAGTGCGGAAAAAATCTCTCAGGATTTGTTGGACACCAAGGTCCTGACAGCAGGTCCGGTTAACGCCAATTTCTTTATTTTTCAGCCCGTGGAAATGCCGAGCAAGCAGGTAATTGCCGATGCTGTTACAGCGCTATCCGGCTTTTCTCTTGACGACGACTACGCGCTAACAATACCGGCACCGCCGTTTTTCCCGGATATCACCCAACAATTGGAAGCAATTTGGGCACTGCCGCCGGCTATTCTTACGTTTCACTTCGGCATCCCATCGCCAGCTATTATTCAGGCGGCGCATTCTCGAAACATCAGTGTCGGCATTACCGCAACCAACGTGGAAGAAGCCTTAGCCATTGTAAAGTCTGGGGCTGATTTCATCGTTGCTCAGGGTGTTGAGGCTGGTGGTCATCGGGGAACGTTTAACGCGGTTGGTGAAGACAGCGAATTGCCCACTGAACAATTAGTGCGAGATTTGGTCAAAGCGACCCCCCTCCCCGTTGTCGCGGCTGGTGGCATAATGAGTGGTCAAGATATCAATAGGGTCTTGGATTTAGGTGCCGTGGCTGCGCAGATGGGCACTGGGTTTTTGTGTTGCGATGAGGCGGGTACCCCGCCAAGTTACCGCGCAATGTTGCTTAGTGATGAAGCGCGGTCCGCGCAATTTACGCGTGGGTTTTCAGGGCGTCGAGCTCAAGGTATCAGTAATCGCTTTATGGCGTTTATGGACAACAAACCGACACTGCCCTTTCCTATTCAAAATAGCCTAACGGGCCCTATTCGAAAGATCGCCGCTAGGAGCGGTAACGTAGAGTTTCAAAGTCTGTGGGCAGGTCGTAGCTATGCGAAAACCCGCGCAATGCCAGTGAAACGATTAATGCAGGTTTTACGTGAAGAGATGAACGACGATCGGTAACTAGACAAATAGACGGGTATCAACGGATTTATTTTAATCGCTGAAGACTACTGGCACTTTAAGGTCGGCTCTTCGGCGAAGGTAAGATTGAAGGTACGCAGCGACCGAACGGTCTAGTGTTTTTCGAATGTTCTTCAGAGAACTTTTAGCCTGTTTAAAGCGTGCTTGGTGCCATTTGGCGAGAGATAAGTATTGTGTATCTTAAGTTGAGTCTTCAGCGCCCTCGGCGTTCTCAGCGCCCTCGGCGTTCTCAGCGTTCTCAGCGCTCTCATCATCCAAGTCTAGATCTTCTGCATCGTCGTCGTCGCCAAATAAAAATTGCAGAGGACTAATGGGGTGATCTAACTCCAACATTTCGGTTATCTCATTTGCTATTCCAGTAGCCAATTCAATAACTCTTTCTTTGTTCATTACATCCTGTTGGTACTTTGAGCCTAGCGCAAAAATTTGGTTGGTATAACTTTGAGGTAGGTATACCCAAACTTTGCCGCCCATGGTCCTGACTTCTTTATACGCGCTGGTAGAGGGTTGGGGTGGAATAGGTCTACCCTGGCTTTGGGCGTGCGTGGCTGCCTCTATATATTCAGTGGTTTTCCTGGCGCCTTCGATAAAGGTCAGGTTAATAAACGCATTGCATCGATTACCCAAGACAGACTTAGTTTTTCGTGCATCCCTTGAATTATTTGAATGATTCACTCCGCTGTCATAAAAAGCTTTAGCCTTTTGTTGCTCGCGCGAATCCTTCATACCTTTGAATAGACCCATTTTTTCGATGCTCTAATAAGTAATCTGCACAGCAGAATCGTACAGTATAACAATAACTTGGCTTACAAAGTTAGCCTTGGAATGGCGTGTTAAGGCTGTTTAAACAAGCACTTTAATCGGGCGTGTTAACTCATTAATCCACGAAGTTTTTTTGCAGTTTCGGAAATTATCTGACTAACCCTTGATTCGCTTACATTCAAAATAGCGCCAATCTCTTTTAGGTTCATTTCTTCTTGGTAATAAAGAGCTAAAACCATTTTTGCTCTTTCTGGCAACTGTTCTACAGAATCCGCCAAGGTTTTAATCATTTGCTCTTTTTCGAGGCTTTCATCGGGCCCGTCCGCTACCTGACTGAACTCTTCATATTGATTGGGTGTCGCATCGCTGCTGACGATATCTACGCCTTCCGCAATAATTCGTTCTTTTTCGTAAGTGGCCACATCCTTATTGAGGAATTTAGCTACCTCAGTACTCTTTGGCGGCCGACCAAATTCTCGGCTCAACGAGGTTACCGCGCGATCTTGCTCTCGCTTAATGGTAATAGCAGAACGAGTGGAATAAGAAATGCGCCTCACTTCGTCGAGCATCGCGCCTCTAATTCTAGTTTTTGCAAACAGCTCAAACTCAATACCCCGAGAAGGCTCAAAGGATTTTTGCGCATGGATCAAACCCTCCATGCCAGCTTGAATGAGGTCATCGGTGGCAATGCTCGATGGCAAACGTGTGCGCAAATGGTAGGCGATACGTTTTACCAACGTATAGTGCTGGCCGATAGAGATGACTGTATCTGCTTGTTGCTCTGAATATGCGTCAATATCAGACATAGGACTAAACCGGTTAGTTAACCTTTTCCGCTGAACCTGCGGAGAATTTCGACGAACCCAACAACGCTATTAGCGATTTAGCAAAGCCTTTGAAATTTGCCGCAGCTCGGCTACTTGGGTGATCATTAAGTAGGCTCTCACGTCGTCGGATGATTTGCGACAGCAAGTCGTCTTGAACAACGGAGTATAAGTAGTTAACGGGTTCTTCAAGAAACTGCATGCAAACACGATTCATTTTATTGAAAAGATTATTCCCAGAGTCTTGAGACACAACTTTGTTTGGAATCACAAAAAGTGTTTCCAGGCGGTCTTTGCGGCTTTCTAGCTTGATTAACCCATAGGCGTCCGCAATAGAGGCCGGTTCGTCTTGCAGAATCACCAATCGCGCATCGCAGGCATCTAAAAAACTCATATTGGAGCTAGATAAACCGGCAGCAGAATCGATGATTAACATGTCTAAATCTGGATACGTTTGTAAAATTTGCTCAACCAACGATTTAGCCTGCATAGCAGTAATATTTGCTAGAGATTCGTTACCTGAGGCACCAGGTATTAGCAGCAGGCCGTCGTTATTGGTGACGCTTACTTCTTCGACACTCTTTTCACCACTGAACACGTGGCTGACATTAAACGGGGCGTTAATACCCAAAATAATCTGTGAGTTGGCCAGGCCAAGGTCGGCATCTAGCAGGGCAACTTTGCGATTCTCACCACAAAGGGCCAAAGCCAGATTTACAGCGATTGTAGTTTTGCCCACACCGCCTTTGCCGCTGGCAATACCAATTACTGATGTTGTATTAGTTGATTCAGACATTTTTTTCGCAAAGGCCCGGATTTATTATTGTGGCGACTTTTATACTAGTCATCTTATTAACTGCTATGTTCCTGGTTCCATTCACTAGGCGCACATCCTGTAACGCAATCGACCTGTGCACCTACCACCTCCAACGCGCTAATCAGCGATTCGAAATCTGGCACTAAATCTAGCCGAGTCAGAACTATAGAGGATACTAGCCAAGGCGCGCGCTGTCTCAAATTTTCGAGTATAAGCAGCGAGTTATCCGCAGGAAAACAGACATGTGGCGTCAAAGAATTTTGGCTCACTAAGCTAAACAAGGACTCATCATCGATTAGCTGATCAGCATGGCTGTCGATAAAGATATTATGAGTCGGACCATAGGTTTCTAGGAGCTTTGCTAGAACTTGGTTGTCTGCTGCATGAAAATACGCAATGTTAAGCTTTTGTGCCTGTCGACTAAGCGCCGGCCAATGTTCATCTTGTGTGTTGGCCGAACTTGGTTGCGCCAGCGTAATTAACGCCATGGGCCTGCTTGGTGTCTCTGCGGCTGTAGCTGCTTTAGCCAAATTATCTGCAATTTGCATGATACAGTTGGTTTTGCCGCTGCCCGGAAGGCCGAGAAAAAGGTGCGCGCCTTGCCAGTCTCTTTGTTGTCCTGGACAGAGCTTATTGAGGCGCTGGATTTGCTCTAATACATTTTGAAATTGGTCTTCACCGCGTTTTTGAATCAAACGATTAAATGAAGAAATAGCCGCCCTAGCTCTATCAATAGGCTCATTGGCAGTTGATTGATGCTGTAGTGTTTCGCGTAAGTCTGAGAATTCCGACTGAATAGTCTGCATCAACTGGCGCATCTCACTCATTGAGGTCTCAGACTCACGGCTAGGTGTAGAGGCATTAGTCTGAGTTCCAGGTCTAAGTTCAGGTCTAAGTTCTGGACGAAGCTCTACGTTAGCTTCGTTGGTTGCCGTCTCTGCTGTTGAAGTACGCAGCGCGCTACCCAACTGATTAGAAAAGCTGTCTTTAGCCAATTTTGCAAAATCGTCGTACGCCGGAGCAGAAGGCTTGTCAGCGATGTGATCCGCAGCATTCCCAGCAAAAGAGTCTTTGACTTCAGATTTCGCCGCAGCCTTGGAGAGCATATTAACTACCGCCGCCGCAGAGGTAGGCTCTGGCGTTTCTTCAGGAGCAATCTCAACGGCGCAAATCATCTCGGTCTTGTTACCGATACGGTTTGTGCTAATTATTAAAGCCTCTTCCCCACAACTGGCCCTCACCTGCTCCATGGCAGATTTAGTGTCGGCGGCTACAAATCGTTTTAGTTCCATAATTTACTCTCGCAAGGATTACTCTTGCTCAATCTCTCGTCGGTTAACTTCAATAGATGAGACCACGCGAATGGGCTGATCATCAGGGATTTCTGTATAGCAAAGTACTGTTAGGTCTTTCGAAGATCTGCGCAGCAGGCGAGCTAGCCATGGTCGAAGTAGCGGCGAAACTACCAATACCGCGGGTAACTCTTGCTGTTCTAGCTCTTCAATTGTGTCCCTAACAGACTTGAAAAAACTTTCAGCTAAAGATGGCTCTAAGGCAATTTCGTCGTAACTGTTGGCTCGGCTGACCAAGTCGCTCATTAACTGCTCTAGTTCTGGATCAAGGGTCATTACGGCCAGTTCTTCGTCGGATTCGATGATCTCTTGGACGATTAGGCGCCCAAGTTTTGGCCGAACTAGGGCTGCAAGTTGGTTAGCGTCTTGGGTGCGGCCACTTTCTTCAGCCAGAGTTTCAAGAATGGTGCGCATATCTCGTAGGGGCACACGCTCACGTAGAAGGTTTTGCAGAACTCGAACAACAGTGCCTAAGGAAAGTTTTTCAGGAATAAAGTCTTCGATAAGCTTGGGCGAAGTCTCGGCAATTTTGTCGATTAGCTGTTGGCTTACGTCGTAAGTCATCAGCTCGTCAGCATTGTTCTTAATCACTGCGTTCAGGTGAGTCGCAATTACGGTGCTTGAATCTACAACGGTATAGCCTACTGCTTGCGCATACTCGCGTTCTGAGGACTCAATCCATACAGCATCCAAGCCAAAAGCTGGGTCTTTGCCCGCCACGCCTTGTATCTCACTCAATACATTGCCTGGGTTAATAGCCATTTCCTTACCCACGGCAATAGTACCCATGCCACGTACCGAACCATTTAGCACAATATGATAAGAGTCGGGGGCGTTATCTAAATTGTCGCGGATTCTAATCGAAGGCAGTAGAAAGCCCATTTCAGCAGAGAGCTTTTTACGAATACCTTTGAGTCTATTCAATAGTCGACCGCCTGTTTCAGAGTCCACCATAGGGATAAGGCCATAGCCTAGCTCTAAGCTGATAACATCTACCTGACCGGCATCATCCCAATCTAGTTCAAGCAAATTTGGATCAGCGGGAGCGGCATTCGCATCCGGGCCTTCCATAGTAGTCTCGGGAAAGTCTCGCGCCATTTTTTCTTGCTGATGAATGTAGTAGCCCAGTCCCAGTGATCCGACACCTAAAGACAAGAACACCAAATTTGGCATGCCCGGAATAATGCCCATGAAGGTCAGAATGCCGCCTGCGATGAAAAAGGCCAATGGATTGGCCAACTGTTTGCCCGCCTGCTGTGGTGAAGATTCCGAAGTAGCTACTCGAGTTACGATAATAGCTGTCGCTAGCGACAGAATAATGGCTGGAAGTTGTGCGACTAGGCCGTCACCAATTGTCAGGAGAATATAATTCTTGCCGGCTTCAGCTAGGGTTAAATCGTATTGTAATAAACCAATACCCAGGCCGCCGACCAAGTTAATGATAAGAATAAGTAAACCAGCGATAGCGTCACCACGAACAAACTTTGATGCACCGTCCATTGAACCGAAGAAGTCAGATTCTTGGGACACTTCCATACGCCGCTGCTTAGCCTCAGCTTGGTCAATAACACCGGCATTCAAATCTGCGTCAATGGCCATTTGCTTGCCTGGTAGGGCGTCCAAAGTGAAGCGAGCGATTACTTCAGAAACACGCCCCGCACCCTTAGTGATTACAATAAAGTTAATAATCATCAAAATTGCGAAGACGATAAAACCTACAACGTAGTTACCGCCAATCACGAATTCGCCAAATGCTGCAATAACCTGCCCGGCAGCGTCGCCGCCTTGGTGACCTTCTAGAAGAACCACTCGAGTAGATGCAACATTCAGCCCCAAGCGCAGCATCGTTGCGAACAAAATAATGGTTGGAAAAGAAGAGAATTCCAACGTCGAGGCGGTATTTAGCGCTACCATGATGATGAGCAACGCCAAAAGAATATTCAGGGTGAAGAAAATATCCAGCATGAACGGCGGCAGCGGCAAGATAAGCATGGTTAAAATCCATACAATCACCACAGGCATAGCCAAAGATTGCCAAGGGATGTCTAGTGACAACTGTCGAAGATTTGACAATGTAAGAGAACTAGATGCCATTTCGTTTAAAAAACCTTGTTCGCTGCTAAAAATATTGACGAAAAATACTGAATTTTCGTGAAATTATGTGGATGAAGTGCGTCCACACGCTAGAAATGCAGGAACCGTGCCTATTACTGAAAAATTGTTAACTTTGCGGAAATTATTCAAGAAATCTGGTTTTTAGCCGACTGAGGTTACAGTAGAAAATCAATATAGAGTGCACCATGTATTTACAAAGCTTAGGCAGAACCCATTCTCACGCGCTGAAAAAGCAGTTTTGCCAATGGCTATTTACAGCCGCTTTGGCATTCATTTTTATCGGCTGTGCTAGCCAAGGGCGCAGTCAAGACGCCTACGGCCTGAATCAGGGCCAAGGAATTGTAGCTACTGGCTACGCCGTTATTTCTTCCCAACATGGAGATACGGCTGCGCAGAAGAGGTTGATGGCAATAAAGGCCTCCAAGTTAGACGCCTACCGCGCGTTAACTGAACAGGTATATGGTCAGTATGTAAATGCTACTGGCACAATGGTAGACATGGCAATTACACAAGATCAAATGCGTAGTCGGGTTGAGGGCGTAATTTACGGCGCCAGATTGGTCAGCATTACACCGATTGGGGGTGAGACCTATGAAACCAAGCTTTCTCTTGGTCAAGAAACCATCAACGAGCTTGTGCGCAACTATCTACAAGTTGCAAAAGTCGGTAGAAGTTCTGCCAGTCCCGGTAGATAAATGTAATTGGAGTGCAGGTAAAGGCGATGGACAGGTTCACTAAGGGCGATAAGCGCAATGCCAAGGCAGTGACTGCATGCATTATTGCTTGCGCGTTAAATATGCTGGGCGCCGTGGCTGTGGCTGAAACGGTGCAACCCGCTAACTCTGCAGATATGGATTCGCTGGCCTCATTGAACCAAATCGATAGCGAAGAACAGTTGGCAATTCTCAAGCAGTCCGTTCTCGACTACGCCATGGATCGTAATGCCAGCATTGCAGCTGCCAGTTGGACAGATAACGACGGTGCATTAAACGAAGAAGTGATGATGTTTAGCAATCTTCAGCTGGAGAAGTTGCGGCCTCAGCCCTATATCAATCGCTTTGGGCTCAAGGGCACGCGGTTAGTAGAAAGCGACACAGCAGACGTGGAAGGTGCCGACGCCGCGCAGAGCTGCTCCCGCCCAGGTGCAAGACGACAACGATTAAAGTTGACCCTAGAACCGGGTCAATCCAATGACGTCAGTGTACTTAACCTAATTGGTGATAGCACCAGACTAATCCGACAAGACTTCATGCAGGCGGCTCGTTTTGGTGCTTTGCAAGATGCAACAATAATAGAGCCTGAAGTTATGGGCACATCTGCTGGCGCCAATTATCTACAATACATGGTGTTGGGCGAGCCGGTGACCTCTGACTTAGAAGTGATTGTTCGGATAACTGGCCGGCCTGAAGCAAAATGGCTGGATCGGTTTCGGGTGACTAAATCCTCGAGGGGTCCGATACGTTTAGAAGTCGAGATTATTGCTCAATCAAGTTTAGGGGTTCAGTTCAACCAGGTCGGTTCTATTCTTGTAAAGTCTGATGCGGGGGACAAAAAGGCACAAAAAGCTTGGCTCAGATTGTCGAAATCTGCAGTAGCAGAATTGGCCGAGTGGTCGACCCAGGCAATAACAGCCCTCGGCGCAAGTATTCGTTGCGAGACCGGATCTGCGATCATCATTGCACACAGATCTGACGGCGGCTTACTTATGGCTGGACGAGATGTCGGCCTCTTTCATGGGCAAAAGTTTCTAATTATGCCAAGTAGTGCTTTGGCTCAACGACAAGGCTTGGAGCGAGCGCTCAGCGCTATAGGGCTCGCTCAAATTACAGCGCTGAATGAGCACACGGCGAGTATAGAGGTTTATGCGGGTCCCACACCGCGCTCATATAACAGTATGATCGCTATTCCTCTGGCTGCTTTGGCACCCTGAAAGTCTTCATTAGAGTTAGGTTGATGTTAAAAAGAAAAACAGGAATTTGTATGGCAGCTCTATCAATGTTGACGCTTAAGTCGGCTCGCAGTGTGGTGAGTGTGATGAGTGTGTTGGCGGTTCTGGTGTTTTTGTCTGGTTGTGCAGTCGTAGAGCCAGAACCTGTTTTGCAGAACGATGAAGAAAGCGTTGAAGAAATTGATGTAGCAGAACTAGATGCAGCTCTGGGACGCTTAATCAAAGATTTAGAGGCCGCTATAGAAGCCACCAAGGCAGCAGATAAAGACAGCAAGGAAGCCTTACTCGCTGAAGATGGCACATACCTTGTGAAGCCCGGTGACTACCTCGACAAAATCATTAAACAAACAGCGGGCAATTCGCGCATTCGCCCCTCTATTTTACGCCGGGCATTTGTGCGAGCTAACCCAAGTGCTTTCAAACGCTCAAACCCCAATTGGATGATGGCGAATAAGCGTCTCAAAGTGCCAGACGTTGATGACATTAAGAAGGTCATTTTTAAAGACGTAGATCCCAATAAGGCGAAAGCCCGCGGCATAAATCCATACGAAGGTTGGATTCAATATCCTTGAGGCACTCCTTTGCTTAACTATGCGCCCGTAACAACAACGCCAGCTTCGGCAAATGTTGCCACCGCACTGGCGGCGACGCAGGTGCGTATTCCACCTACCCAAGCGCGCCTATTGAACCTCCAACCCGGCCAGGTAGTACAAGGCCAAGTTGTTGTTAATGGCGACACGCGTACATTACAGGTTAAAGAGCAACAGCTGCCGTTGCCTTCTAGAGCGACATTGGCGACCACGGCCACTGTGCCCAACCAGCCCTTAACGTTTCAGGTCAAAGTAGTCGATGGTCAGCAAGTGCTCACTTTGGTGCCGCCCCCGCCCCAGGCTAAAAGTGCAGACTCTGGCTATGCTCGTCCCCAGCCGCAATCTATCCAAATCAGCCAGCAACAAGCGCGAAGCCTAGGCCTTGTTGCAGGTCAATCTGTCCAAGCCACTGCGTTACAGCGCGGCGGTGTTACTACCCTGCGGGTAGGCAATAATGCTATTGAGCTGCCCCAACGGATTGGCGCACAGGGACAAACCATTCAATTCACAGTGGCCTTTCAACGAGGTCAATACACGTTATCGACACAGTCCCCGACCTTACCTGCCGCCAATTTATCCAGCCAACAGAGCCAAGCTGCCGGCGTGGCAAGCACTTCGCCTAGCCTTGATAATTTGGCACGCTTGGGGAGTAAACAGTTTGCCCGACTCAGTCAGAGTCAGGTCACTCAATTAGGTTTACGCGTGGGTCAAACCTTGACGGCGGTTGTCACTCACAGCTCAACAGGTAGCGAGCTGAAATTACCGGGCGGCACCCTACCCTTACCTTCCACTGTAAAGAGCACTCAAACCACGGTGACACTGAAAGTTGTTAGCCAGTCCACTGAGGTCGCTGGCAAAAGCACAGTCAGGCATTTCCTAGTTGCGGCGGCTAATGCAGGGTCGGTGGTGAATGGCGCCAAAATTGGTGGCAATGCAGCTCTCGAGCAAGCTGCAGTGGCCAACCAATCAAGGATTTCTATTAGTGCCGGCCAAGCACGGGGCTTACTCAACCAACATGGCCCAAACATACAGGGACAGGTTATCAGCAAAGGTTCAAATACTTTGCTAGAGGTCGGTAATAGGCAATTTAGCCTGCCTAAAGGTTTCACCCTGTCACAGCCGCCAGTAACCTTGGTGGTGGATCGACAGGGTAGCAATTACGTATTAAAGCAAGCACAACCAGCCGGACTTGTTGCGAATAATCTCAGTGGAGGTGGCAAAATGTTGACCGCAGAACCCATGAATATGTCCACACGACCGAACATTGTTTATGCCGAAGGCGCCGCTGCAGGCATGCGCATTAATCCTGAGCAAGCGCGAGTCCTTGGGCTTAGAGAAGGCCAGGTGATCAATGCGGTGGTTGCGCAACGTGCAGATGGCAACTTACTGCTGGTTGGTAATCAGCAGCTGGCGATGCCAGCGCGTATGTCGCTACCCCAAGGCCCAGCCGCCTTTTTGGTCAGCGTGGTAAACGGCAACATGTTGCTTAGCCTAGTAGATCCAAGCAGCGCTAATAAACTCAATCAACGCGCAGATGCTGATGCGCGCTTTGGGCGGCTCCTGGGTCATGCTGGTGGCATGCATTTGGGTCGACTATTTTCTCCCAGCGTTATGCCGCAAATATTAGGTTCGCCGGCCAGTGGCGAGCTAGGGCAAATACTCCGCGGATTGCTAATGAATTCGAGGGAAGTTAATAGTGCCAGCATCCGACGCTCGCTAGATAACTTTGGCTTGTTTACCGAAAGTGAAATCCGCCAGACCGGCATGGCGCCAGCAAACCAAGGCATTAAATCTGCGCTTATTGGTTTGCGCGCGCTTTTTCAAAGTCGCCAAATGGACACCACCTCATTGTCTGGTGCCATAGATGAGTTGGAAGCGCGTCAGATTGAAAGTTTGGCACAGCAGGTGGCGGGGAAAACATCGTTATCTTGGGTCATTCCGTTTACTGATCAATGGCCGGTATATATTCGTCTGAGCCAAGATGAAACCCCCGGAAATGCGGAAAACAAGGTGCAAAAAACTTGGTCAGTAGACATAGAGGCGGGCTTAGATGAGCAAACGGCTATGTCTGCCAATATTAGGGTAGATGCATCCAAACAAATTGAAGTACGCATTTGGCTGCCCTCTTTAGAATTATTCAGCGTCGCCCAAGCTTCTAGAGACGAATTGGTTAATCGATTACGCGAGCAAGGCGTTACCTTGGTCACGCTGAATATCTTTCCAACCTCCAGAATACCCATCACCGATGACGTTCCAGAGCAAAGAGTGGGGCTAAATATTGATGCATAAATCCAATGATAAAAGTGGCTGGAACAACCCTCGGCAAGGCGATAGCGTCTTTATTGACGGCAATCACAGCGAAAAGAAAGCCGTTGCGCTGATGTACGATCAGGTGCGAGCGCCAATTATTAAAGCCAAAGGCAAAGGTGCTGTGGCGTGGCAAATTATTGATATTGCCAAGCAACATGGTATTCACGTAGCAGAAGACCCTGTTTTGGCAGAAACGCTTTCGTACTTAAAATTAGAACAGGAAGTGCCAGAAGAGGTTTATCAGTCCGTAGCCACAGTATTGTCTTGGGCATATTGGCTGAAGGGGCAAGTACCCCAGACTCTTGAGTGAGGTAGGCCTTGGAGGGCGTTAGAGGTTTTTGGTGAGTGTTAGTGAATTTAGTAAAGGGGCTGGCGCTTACGCTTCATTTTGCCCATTTTATCGTAGAGGTTGCTTGAACTGTCGGTGCTTCTTCTAGTAAGGGAAGCAAGTACAGTTCTGACCACTTCCAGCTGTCGTTTCAGCAATAGGTCATTGCGAATATGAGCCTCTTTACACTCGCTGATTAAATTTCTCGCCTCATCCCAGAGGGGTTCATCTAGCGCAAGCGACTCAGTCTCGCCTTTAGGCCATGTGCTTTCTAATTTTTGCAGCAGTTCAACTTTTTTAATCTGTACGCTTTCAAGGTGCTCTAAGTTCTTTTCTGACAGCGCTATAAATTCCTCTTCTAAGGTATTCTTTAGAAGGGTACCTATCGAAATAACTTCAGTGATGACCTCTACTTTGGACATTTAGTCAGCGTTCTAGATTAACTGTTCCAACGCTGCAAAGTTCTCAGCAATACGGCGTGAATCAAGCGGGAAGTTGCCAGACTCTATTGCTTGGCGCATTTCTTTCACTTTAGCCTCGTCAAAACTAGCGGTTTCGCCGCCGGCACGAATCTCTTCGCTAAGCGTTACTTCAACACTTGCAGAAGGTTCACTAGGACCAGAAATTACAGTATTTGGCGCACCTGCTGTCTGCGGTGAGGCCTGCTTAGCTGCCTTATTTGCGGCAACCGCAGCACTGTTCGATGAATTTATACTATCAACCATGTTTCGCTCCTGAATAAGCGTAATAAAACTATCTAAGAAAGCAATCGACCCAAAGGCGGAAAACTTTAGCCACATTACCCTGATTAATCAAATGTTAAGCCAATTTACCTGTTATTTAGTAGATAAAGTTTTGGCCTTACTCGCACCAGTCACAATCGCAGATACTCGCCGCTGACTTTCAGGGTTGAGTAGCCGCACTTGTTCACCTAAAAAACCGTCCTCTAACGCCACTACTTCTGAAGAAATAGCAAAACTGAAACCTTGTGAAAGCAATGCTACCTTCTCGCCGCGTTTGATTAACTTACCTTTAGTTAAATCTCGTCGACGTAAAATATCTCCTGGGTGTAGCAGTTTGCTGGCAGCCAAGTTGGCGATGTTCTCCATTGAAGTAATGGCATCCCGCGGAATATTGACCGCCCGCTCAGTAGCGTCAAAGTCTTGTTTAGTCAGCAATGTTCCGGCAGGTAGGGCTTTGTTCACAACCAAGACTTTTTTCGGTTTGAGCAAATCTTTTGCCGTAACTATATAACCTGGTCGCATTCTGCGCGCGGAAAACCATTTTGCCGACTTGCCTAATGTAGCTATAGAGCCCTGTGGTGTTCGGTGAGGTGGTAGTTGCGCCACAGAAAAATCTTTGGCGGTAATCTCTTCACCAGCTTCAATGACAGCGATCGGCGTCAGAACGTGGACTAGGGCGGCCTCTACCACGACCTGCTTGGTGGCTTTCGCTCGAATATAACGCGACCAACCGGCTTCTACGCATTGCACATTTACCATGAAGGCTGATTTTGGCTCTGCTAAAGAAACGTTGGTAGAAAAGGTGAAGGTTTGACAGCTGGGTACCTGTAGACGCCTATCTTGGGTGGAGAATTTATAAGTGTGATTCTGCCCAAATCGCTCTTGCGACCAATTACCTATCTGTAAATCAAGATTCTTCACAGCGCTAGAGGTCTCTATCGCGTTGGCTAAAGAGCTAGTTGATAAAACCAATGCAGCAAAACTCAGCGCCATGGTCTGTAGCGAGGGCAAAAGATACCTCGCTGCTGGCTCACGCCGTTGAGTTGTTCGCTGTTTTGTTCTCAGTGTTGTTTGCACGTTGATCATTGCTACCAATTATCTTAACCGACTGAATTCAGTCTTGTGCGCTTAGATATGCAATGAAGATGCCACCCTTCCCATTGATTGCATTAATTAGCCAAAGAACCGCGTAACGAATGACCCAAACAACCGCCAAGTGCAGACCACGTTCGCTGTGACCGTCATTTCTGTTGTTGCTCTAAAAATGAGCTCTGCTGACTACTTAGTAAACCTGTTTCTTTATATAGGTAATTTTTCCCCACCGAGATAAGTCGTCGAAATTCCCACGGTTGCTATCTGACGAAAACCTGACAGTCGGCAAATTTCGTCCGAATGCGGACATCTATGGCCGGTGAAAAATGGCCGCTTCAAGGTAAAAGCCCATGAAATAGCGGGGAAAAGCGGATTTATAAAGAAAAATCAAACTTGGCACAGCAATTGCTTTGTCAGAGGTGTGAAGAAAGATGTCGGAGTTAATCCTCATCTTATAAGTCGAACACGAGCTACGAAACTTTAGGAAAGATTGAAAATTCTTTTTAGATGGGGCGAAAAAGTTAGATGAATATTTTAGATAACGTTTTTGGTGTGCATGAAACAGCAATTGGGGTGCGTCAACGGCGCCTTAGCCTTCTGGGCGAAAACATTGCGAATGCAGATACTCCTAACTATAAAGCTAAGGATGTTGATTTTAAAGCTTTGATGAATAACGAACGTTCGATGTCGACGCGACGCACTCACGAGTCGCATATAGACCACATGGGTGGTTCTAGAAACGGTTTGGTCTATCGCGTACCGAACAACCCTGCTGCTGACGGTAACACCGTTGAATTGAACTATCAGCAAGCACAGTTTGGTAAGGAATCAGCGCGATATACGGCAACTCTCCAATTTCTTGAAAACAGAATTGGTGGAATTAAACGAGCGCTTCGCGGCGAATAAAAAATATTAGAAACGAGTAGGTTAAGAAAATGTCATTACTAATCAACACAAATGTAGCGTCTTTAACAGCACAGCGTTCTATCGCAGAGTCCAAAAATGAGTTGACCACTGCAATGGAGCGGCTTTCCACAGGATCAAAAATCAACAGCGCGTCAGATGATGCAGCTGGCTTAGCGATGTCACAGCGTATGACCGCGCAGATCCAAGGCCTAAATATGGCCATCAAAAATTCCAACGATGGCATTGCTATGACCAAGTCTATTGAGGGCGCCATTGCAGAAGTCTCTGACATGCTTCAGCGAATGCGTGAACTTTCTATTCAGGCAGCCAACGGTACCAACAGCGCTTCTGACAGAACTTATCTGCAAGACGAAGTGAACTTACTTATTCAGGAAGTTACCCGAATTTCTGCGAACACCCGTTATAACGGCTCACTTATTCTAGACGGCACGTTTATTAATAAGCAGCTACAAGTTGGTATTGAAGAAGGCGAGCACATTACCTTCTCGGTTGACTCAATCGCATCCAAGCAGATTGGTGCCCACACGCTCATTGGTAAAGGGGTGAACCCAGAAACACCAGGAGCCACACCGCCAGCTAACGCTGTAACCACAGCAGAAGATATCGAAATCTTCGGCTACTTGGGAACCAAGACAGTAGAGTCCTCCACTGAAGACACTTCTAAAGAAGTGGCAGAAAAGGTCAACTTACTAACAGCAGAAACAGGTGTTAAGGCTTATGCCAAGACCTATGCTGCTTTGTCTTCGGGCGATCCAACATCCCGCACATATAACGTTAAGATTAATGGTTACCAAACTGGCAACTTCATCATTTCGAGCACCGACGTTGGTGACGCAGTAGATGCAATAAATCGGATCTCAGGTTCTTCTGGTGTCACAGCAAAGGTTGAAAACAATAAGGTAGTTTTGTTTGACGCAGATGGCGACGACATCACTATTGAAAACACTAAAACTGGCACCGATTTTGTTGACCTAGTGGTCGAAAAACTTGGTGAAGATGGCCTAACCAGCAACACCGTCGGTCAAGCTGTAAGACTTGGCGAGGGCGCTACCGGAACAAACACCATCGCCACCTTCACACAAGCCACCGGCACACTCGGCAACTACGTCAACCAGACACACACAATGACAGACGGTACAACCACTCTGTCATTTACAGCGGGCGCAACTTCGACCGCAGAGGAAGTTCAGGCTGGATTTCGTGCGGCTACCGGCTACGACAACTTCAAATATGACGTAGGCATCGCCGCTAACGTAATTACATATACGGCAAGAGAGCCAGGCGTAATTCAAACAGCCGAGCAGCCCGTACTAACGCCTCATACGAATGTGACCGATGCCGGCGCAACAACAGCAGTTACTGCGGGCGCGTCAGCAGACGCAACTCGTATTTCAGGAACCCTAAAATTTGTCTCGGCTAACTCGTTTTCTGTAGAACAAGCTGGGGCCACCAAGGCGGTCTTTACTCAGCTGCATGGCACCTTAGCCAACTACGCCAGCCAAACTCACACATTAACAGATGGTAAAACCACTCTGTCCATTACGCGGGCTGCAGGTGCGCCTACGACAGCTGATTTGGTGGCTGACTTTCAGGCCGCTGCGGGATATGCGAATTTTGATTATGAAATCGCTGCAAGTGGCACCACAGGTTTTACTTTTACAGCCAAAACGGCTGGTGCCATTAGTACCGCGGAGCAACCAGTGTTGACGCCTAATGCCGCAGTAACTGACGCAGGGGCTTTAGCGGTAACAACAGCAGGTGATCAGCTGGGTTATTTTGCAGATGGTTCGCAAACAGCAACTCTAGTGGATCTAACCCAAGTAAAGATCAGTACCGAAGCCGGTGCTAGCGATGCGATTTCAATCATCGATGCAGCCTTAGACAAAGTCGCGCAGATGCGCTCAGACCTAGGTGCTATCGAAAACCGCATGGATCACACCATTTCTAACCTGATGAATATCGCAGAAAAGACCGCGGACTCGCGTTCAAGACTACAAGATGCCGACTTCGCATTAGAGTCTGCGCGACTGGCTAAAAACCAGGTTTTACAACAGGCAGGTACATCGATGTTGGCTCAGGCAAACCAGATGAGCCAGTTGGTAATGGAACTGCTACGCGGATAGTGAATAGAACTACTCAGGAGCGAATGACATGAGTTTAGACAATATTTTAGGCGTTGCCGGCGGCGCAATGGATGCACAAGTCATCCGTATGAACTTGGCTGTATCTAACATAGCCAACGCTGAAGTCGCAGGTAACAGCAGCGAAACCGCCTACAAGGCGAAACGCCCAGTGTTTGAAACCATATTGGCTTCTGAAGTAAGCGGCCGTCGCGGCGAAGTAGAAGGCGGCGTGCGTGTTAAGACCATTATCGAGGACAGCAGTACAACACCTGCAACCTATGAACCCAACCACCCTATGGCGGATGAAAAGGGTTACATCTATTCATCTAACGTGAATCCGATGAACGAATTAGTCGAAATGACTGCCGCAGCGCGGTCGTTTGAAAGCAACATTGAAGCAATGAATACCGCGAAGCAGCTAATGATGCGCACGGTTGAAATGTTAAAGAAATAGGAAAAGTAGATGAGTGAATTAAGTATATCTGGAATACGTACTTCCGCAGATCTTCGCGCCGACGCTGCCGCGCCGAAAGAAGAAGATTTAGACAGAAATGCGTTTCTGAAGCTGTTTACAGCTCAGCTGCAAAACCAAAACCCATTAGATCCGATGAAGAACGAAGCATTTGTTGCTCAGCTTGCGCAGTTTTCAAGCCTAGAAGCGACAACCAAAATGTCGGATTCATTAGATCAGTTTGTAAGCTCCCAGTCGGGTGAAAAGATCATGCGAGGCGCATCTCTTATAGGTAAGAGTGTGTTCGTTAACGGCGCAACCATTACCCAAGGTGGCGGCGAAGTGAAGAGCGGCTTTGCCAATCTGACGGAAACGGCTGACGAACTCACATTGAGTGTAATCGACGCAAAAACCGGCCAGGTTGTGAACTCTATGGACCTAGGGCCACAAATTGCGGGTGAGGTTTCCTTCGCCTGGAATGGCGGCACCTTTGACCAGGAAGCTGCGCCAGCTGGTGAATACTTCTTCAGCGCCCAAGCCCGTAAAGGCGACAACACTCGCGTCGTACCCGTGTTAGGCGAAACTAAAGTTAAAGGTGTGTCATGGAATGACACGCTTGGACAGGTCCTTGTCGAGATAAGTGATGGCCAAACTATGGCGCTTTCTGAAGTCACAAGAATTTCTCAGTAAGAACTTAATACCTTATTAATTGGAGCATTAGCAAATGTCATTTTATACCTCGCTTACAGGGCTTAAGGCCGCGACAACAGAATTAGCACTGACCAGTAATAACATCGCTAACGTCGGTACCAGTGGATTTAAAAAGTCACGCGCCTCGTTTGGTGACATCTTCGCCACCTCGCCCCTACAAAAAGCTACGTCGGTTGTTGGTCAGGGTGTATCACTAAAAGAAGTACGCCAGGAATTTAGCCAAGGTAACGTAGAGTTCTCCTCTAATACTTTGGACCTTGCGATTTCTGGTGAAGGTTTCTTCCCGCTGAAATCAGCGGATGGACTCACCGACATTTTTACCAGAAACGGTAGCTTTGTATTGAACGAACAGTTCAACGTTGTGAACTCATCAGGTCAGGCATTATTGGCAGCGGCAGTTGACTCCTCCGGTAAAGCGGATTTGGATAAGCTCAGTAGACTTGCAATACCAGTATCTACTTCCGGTCAGGCAACAGAAACCTCGCTTATTGAACTGGCGTTGAACTTACCTTCGGACGCCGGTGTGATCGATGTTCCCTTTAATAGAAACAATCCAAATACCTACAATAAGTCTACCGCCCTAAGCGTATACGACAGTGGGGGTAACTCATATCTAGCAACGATTTACTACGTAAAGACAGCTAACGCCACGGCTAACTCACCTACCAACAAATACCAAACATATGTATATGTAGGCGATGACCAAGTGAACCCGGCGCTACAGCAGGCAACGGACAGCAATGACGAAGCCCTTTATGTAAACAAATACGGTGTGCTGAAACCCTTCTCCCAAGTGGAAGATTTGTTGGTCAACAGAAAGACGCAAAAATTCTCACTAGATGATTTGACCGACGTTCGTACCTCTGTGCCGGCCACCGTTGTGGGCTCAAAGTTGCCTAACGACCTAACGGCCGACCAAGGTTACAACTTTAGTACGTCAGCCTTTACGGTACAAAATCTTGCTAACTTTATGGCAGTTGACGTGGATAACTCCGGTAGCCCCGTCACCGTCGACCTCTCGGAATTGAAAGCACAGAATAGATCTGTTACTGGTGTTGAGCTCGCCTCGATCATGCAGAACCAGCTTAATGTAAAGTTTGGTGATGAACGCTACTTTGATTTGTCCACCGCCAGTAACAGAACTTTCAATCTAAACTTCACTTCTGGTGGTGCAACCACCGTAGCTGGCATTGATTTAGGCACGACCTTCAATACAGCAGCAAAGCAGATCACGGCCACAACTAAAGAGATCGTCACTGACGTTCAGACTCGAGTAAATGCCGTCTTAGGCGCAAACAAAGTGACTGTTTCCTATGATACAGCGCAAAGAAGTTTTAAGTTTTTACCCACATCTTCGTCGGATACCATGACAGTTGACGCAGCTTCCACAAACAATCTTTTTGGCGCTGCACCTACCGCTGTAGCGGTTGATGCGCAGGGATTTTATGGGCAAACGGTAACACCCAATGGTGATTTACAGCGTGTAGCAAATGAACAGCGTTATGGCATTAAGGTCGCTTATGATGGCGCCCAGCAAACCTTTTCCTTCTCTTCTGGTTCAACCGGCGATATCTCTGAGGTTTCAGTAGATTTCTCTGTTCCTGCATACACCGCAGGTACCGGTATACCAACTGGTGTGGACACTGACGGCGATGGCGAAGTCGATAAGCAAGCTCAACTAGACTTCGCTACATTTATGGGCTTTGAAGTAACAGGCCTAACCGACTCCAAATATTCAATTACACCTTCAGCAGATGCCCTACGCGGTGTTGCCTCTCTACCGGCTATAACCAAAGGTTCAGGTATTGCGGTAAACGTGAATAACAACTTCTCTGTTGATGCCTCCAACAACACTTTCGTAGTTTCGGTGGATGATGTTAAGGGCACGCTTGTACTGCCCACGGGCGCTGGCTACACACTAGACAGTTTCATTGTTGAACTTGAAAAAGGTATCAATAAGCTCGCGTCCGATACTGGCAGTACCGTATCGGGTGTAAAAGTTAAGTACGATGCCGACATTAACGGTCTTGTCTTTACTACAGGCAGTACCGGTACCGACTCATTTATAAAAGTATCAGGTAGTGCAACATGGGGACTGGCAAATATCGGTTCTGGTCGTGGTACCACAACCACTTGGATCAAACCATCCCAGTCAGCTGACGTTGTAAACAACGTCGCAGTGCAAAAGTACATTGACGAATTTGGTGTTGAAACAGCCAGTGCAGACGGCTTCTCAACTTTGCCAGAATGGTCTCCAATTTATTTAGACAAAGGCGAATTGACCTTTGATACATCAGGTAACTTGGTTTCACCTACCGGCGGTGCTCAGTTAGATACTGTGTTCTTGGCCGGTGGTCGTGGTGCTTTGAACCTGACCATTGACTACACAGGTACCACACAGTTTTCACAAGCATTTGCAGTTAAATCGCAATCTCAAGACGGCTCACCTGAAGGTGACTTGGTCGGGGTAGACATTGGCGATGACGGTCTGGTTGTAGCCAGTTATTCAAACGGCTCCCAGGACTCTCTCGGTAAGATTGTACTTGTAACCTTCCCGAGTAACGAAGGTCTACGGCAAAACGGAGACAGCTCCTACCTATCCTCAGCAAAATCTGGTTCTGCGACATTCGGTGAAGCGGGCACAGCGGGATTTGGAACCATTCGAGCAGGTGCTCGAGAGCGATCAAACGTAGACCTAACAACTGAGCTTGTTGGCCTAATTACCGCTCAACGAAACTTCCAAGCCAACGCAAAAGCGATTGAAACATCGTCAGCGTTGACCTCAGCCATCATTAATATCCGCTCGTAGGTTAAAGACTCATGGATAAAGGAATTTTTACAGCGGTTGCGTCCATTAATTCGCAGCGTATGCAGGAAACGAACTCAGTTCACGAACTTGCAAACGTTTCGACTTTTGGCTTTAAAAAAGCCTATCAAATGGCATTGCAATCATATCGTGTAGACGGCGATGGATTTAAAACTCGCTATCTTGCGGGTAACGCAGCCAGAGGCGTTGTCGATCTGACACCCGGCAGCAGAATCGCTACCGGTAATGATATGGATATCTTTATGAACGGTTCTACTGTTCTTGGCGTGTCTAACGACCAGGGCCAAACCGCATTTACCAGGCGTGGTGATATCCGCCCCAATCAGGATGGCGAGCTTTCGCTTACTACTGGTCAACTTGTGCTTAACGACGGCGGAGGCCCTATCGCCGTGCCGATAGATCAAATACTGAGTATTTCCGATGAGGGCGTCATTTATGCAATGGACCCCAACGATGAAACTGGCGCTAC
>OJIR01000121.1_pt1 | contig 27156 bp, 19 predicted proteins | sample 1595711 | NCBI WGS metagenome assembly OJIR01 (sample SAMN05416846, study PRJEB24817) | seawater metagenome | isolation source: Sea water | place: Canada:Atlantic | collected 2013-07
TGTACGTACCGTGCAAAAAGAAATTGGCTTTAACAACCTAAGATGCCATGGCATTTTTCATGACTGGGTTGGAGTGTATCGAGAAGTTGATGGCCAGCCCGTGTTCAATTTTCAAAATGTTAATAAGATTTATGACTTTTTCATTGAACAAGGCGTAAAACCTTACGTTGAGTTAAGCTTTATGCCTTCGGCGTTAGCCAGTAGTAAGGACACCATTTTTCACTATCAAGCCAATATCAGTCCACCAAAAGATCATGGTTTATGGCAACAAATGATCAGCGCTTTTGTTAAGCATTTAATTAATCGTTATGGCTTAGCAGAAGTCAAAACATGGTATTTTGAAGTATGGAATGAGCCTGATTTAAAAGATCTATTTTGGTCAGGTAGTCAAGCGGATTATTTTGAGTTATATCGCCATACGGTCAATGCAATTAAAGCCGTCGATGGAGAGTTAAAAGTGGGGGGGCCATCAACCTCTAAAAATTTATGGATCCAAGAGCTCATTGATTTTTGTACTGAAAATGACTTACCCATCGACTTTATTTCTACTCACCATTATTGTGCTGATGCTGCGCTCGAAACAGGTAGTGATGTATTTAATCTTGAATATCGTGGTCAAAAGGCAATGTTGTCTGATGTATTGGCAGCGGTTAAACAGGTAAAAAATTCAAAATTTTCTGATGCAGAAGTTCATTATTCTGAATGGAATGTTTCACCTTGTCATGAAGATAAATACGGCAAAGATTCAGAATTTACCGCGGTATTTTTATTACAAACGTTAAAAGACCTCGCTGGTGTGGTTGATTCATATTCTTATTGGTGTTTATCCGATGTGTTTGAAGAAACAGGTCCTGGTAGCCAGCCCTATTCAGGTAAGTATGGCTTAATAAACATGCACGGTATTAAAAAGTCGGTCTTTCATGCATACAAGTTTTTAAGTGATTTATATGACAACGTACTTGATAGCTCCGGTGAATCATCATGGGTGACTCGTTCAAAAGGTGGCAATGTTCGTCTATTGAGTTGGAATTTTAATGAACCGCTCGAAGTTGATTTTAATGGTAATGATTATCTTCTTGATGAACAGAATAAAGATGAAACCTTTAACTTGACTGATATGTACGGACATTATCGTATTAAAGGCTATCGTGTTGATAAACAGGTCGGCAATAGTTATCGAAGCTGGCAAGCTATTGGCTCACCAGAATACCTATCTAAAGAACAAGTGAATCAGTTAATAGAATGCTCTGAGCCTGAATTGTTTTTGGATGAAGAAATCAGCTGTGAAGGTAAATTAGCGTTGCATCACATGCTAACACCATGCGCCATTGTTTTTTATGACATTGAAAAAATAGCTGAGTTATAAATGCTTAATACTAATTACTCGCTAAGAGGTGAATTTTTATGAGTGAACAACAAGTCAAGTTATCGGTTACTGAAAAAATAGGCTACGGCATGGGTGATGCTGCCAGTAATATCATATTTCAAACCGTGATGACCTTTTTAGCTTTCTTCTATACCGATATTTTTGGAATTTCTGCCGCTGCGGTAGGAACTTTGTTTTTATCGGTACGATTATTAGATGCTATAACAGATCCCCTAATGGGCTCTTTGGCCGACAGAACAGAAACGCGATGGGGAAAATATCGCCCATACTTGTTATGGCTTTGTATTCCGTACGCACTCATCTGTATTTTGACCTTCACTACACCTGACTGGGGTGATAATGCTAAGTTGATTTATGCTTTTGTCACCTACAGTTTGTTAATGATTATGTACACCGCCATTAACATTCCGTATTGTGCATTAGGCGGTGTCTTAACTTCAGATCCTCAAGAGCGTGTCTCTATTCAATCTTATCGATTTGCCTTAGCTTCACTCGCAGGTATTTTCATCACGGCCTGTACTTTACCTTTAGTTGATTATTTTGGTGGGGATAATAAAGCGCTAGGTTATCAATTAACTATGATTTTCATGAGTATTATTGGTATTGCATTATTTCTAATGTGTTTTGCGACCACGAAAGAGCGTATCGCTTCACCCAAAAGAGAAAAAGTGTCGATAAAGCGTGACCTAAAGCTTTTACTTAAAAATGATCAATGGGTGATTGTTGGTATTATTACGTTCACCGTGATGTTTGCGGTAATTCTTAGAGCAACTGTATCGCTGTATTATGTTAATTACGTGCTTGAGCAACCCTCGCTTGCCACCGCGTTTGTTACTACGGGTATGATAGGTATGTTTTTAGGCACATTGTTTGCCAAGCCAATCACAGATAAATTTTGCAAAGTGAAAGTTTATCGTTACACCACCTTACTCATTGCCTCTTTATGTTTTTGTTTATATTTCCTCAACCCGAGTTTTATTATTTTAGCGTTTGTATTTCAGTTTGTTATTGGCTTTTTACAGCAAATGACCACACCCATTATTTGGGTGATGATGACGGATACCGTAGATTATGGTGAATGGAAAACGGGTGAGCGATTAACCGCATTTACTTTTTCAGGTTCATTGTTCATTTTGAAATTAGGTATGTCAGTTGCTGGTGCTATTGCTGGTTGGATTTTAGCGTTTTATGGCTATCAAGGAGGTGAAAATCAAACAGAAAGTGCATTAGAAGGTATTAACTTACTCTTTACCATTATTCCGGCTGCTGCGTCATTATTTGCTTTTTATTTGGTTCGTCATTATCGACTGAATAAAAGTGAACTGGCTAAAGTACAAGCGCAAATTTCCACGGAATCTGAACCTGATCAAAAACTTCAACCGGAGCTTGCATAATGTCTTCATCAATAATATCTAGACGCAATGCCGTTAAATTAACGCTAGCTGGAATTGGAACTATGCTTGCTGCAAGTAAAGGTCTAATTCCTACAGCCCAAGGAGCAGGCCATTTTATGAAAGCCCAAACATATAAAGATAACTTAGGTATCCAGCTATATAGCATTCGACAGCAGTTGTTAAATAATGCTGGTGGTGCTTTTGAAAAATTGGCGGCTATTGGTTACCAGCATGTTGAGTGGTTCGATGTAACCTCCTTAGATATGTTAGCGCCGTTAGCCCAATCAAATGGTTTACCAATAACCAGCGCCCATGTTTTATCACCCTATATAACGGGTAATAATTTGATGCAGGCAGTTATTCCTGATGATTTAAATAGCCCTGAAAAATTAATTGAAAAGCTCAATAAATATGATATCAAGCATTTAGTGTTGTCTTATATTTTTGACGATGAGCGCGAACATATTGATCAGTATAAAACATTGGCAGAGCACTTAAATCGAGTTGGTGAGTTAAGTAAAACAGCCGGTATTCAACTGTGTTATCACAACCATGATTTTGAATTTCAACAACTCAATGGTCAACGTCCATTTGATTTGTTACTCAGTGAGTTAGACCACGAAAATGTAAAGTTCGAACTGGATGTGTTTTGGGCTAAATACGCGGGTTTACAACCTGATGCATTGATAACTTCATTAGGTGAGCGTTGTGCTTTGTTACATTTGAAAGATCTAAAAAGCATGCCTCCTACACTTGCAACAACACACACGCCTGCGGATGAAGCACAATTTAAACCCGTAGGCTCGGGCATTATAGATTTTGAAAAAGTATTAACTGCAGCAAAAAAGGTGGGAGTAGATAATGTTTTTGTTGAGCAAGACCACAATACCGGCCATATCTTTGAAGATCTTAAAAACAGTTTTAATTATTTACAAACATTGAATATTAAGTAAGGCTATTTTCATGTACAAATTTAAATCTACTATCCAACTTTTTTTAATTAGTTCTTTGTTACTCATTAGTGCTTGTAATGATAACAGTAATACAGAAGCTAAAGCGGTAAAACCTTCAGTACCTGTTAAAACTACAGCACCAGGTAAAGCTCAGCAGGCAACCAAAATACTCTATATAACCAGCGTTGGTTGGTTTCATGATTATCAGCAACAAATCAAAACTATCAGCAATAATATTAATCAATATATGAACGCCGATATTGATGTCATTGTTGGTGATATTGAGCGTTTGAAAACAACCGACTTTTCAAATGGCTATGATCTGCTTATCTATAATTTTTGTCATGCAGCACAAAGAGATGACGCCTTGGTGCAAAGTTTAATCTCTCCGGTTACTGAAAGAGGTGTGCCATTGATTGCCTTACATTGTGCCATGCACTCTTTCCAGTTCGATTTACAATGGGCTGAGTTTTTAGGTTTACATACTTTACGACATGAGAAACAGCGCAATATTACCGTAGAAAAAGTAGGAGAGCATGCTTTGACTAATGCGTTTTCTGATAGTTGGGATCTAACTAGCGATGAACTTTATATAACACTTAGTAAAAACAAGAATGCTATTGCCTTGTTGCAAAGTTATGGTGTTGAAACAAAGCAGAATCATACCCAAGCTTGGTTATATAAATCAGGGCAAGGGAAGATTATAGGCACAACATTAGGCCATAATGAATCAACATTAAAGAATGCAAATTTTCAACGTTTTTTAGCCAATAGTATTCAATATTTACTTGGTCTGGAATTAACTATATCGGCCAATCCATCTGTTACTTCATCGGTAAATCTTTTATCTAAAGGTGTTGTTTACCCTGATCAACAAGAAAAAAAATGTGTCATTCATAACATGTTTGCCATTGGCGGAGAAAAAGTTAAGTCCTGTGTCGCAAGTCAATGTACAGAAAATTCAATACTTGCCCAGTGCACAGCGCAATGCCAACAAGATAATCCTTGGCCCGTACCTGAGTCCCTAAGAGAAGCTTGTCAAAGCAATGAGCTTACTGCCCCAAATTAATAAGAATGTATTTTCAAAGAGGAGTTTAAGATGACCCGAAATTTTTTCAAAACCCTAGTAACAAGTTTTACTTGTGCGCTAGTGCTTTCAGCTTGTGCTGATAAGAAGCACAAAGAAAATGAGGTTGATGCCAAAAAAGTAATCGCTGTAGCCAAAGCAAATGTGATTAACGATATCACTTGGGATGACTTTCAGGCTTATGGCTGTAAAGTTGAGCGTTTAAAGAGCAATCAAATAAAAATAAAAATTGGTGCGCAACCTTGTACTCTGATGTTAATGAATGAAAAATTAAGTCAGTTAACGTCGGATAAGTGGCTATCTTTTATGCGTACCAGTGATGGAAAACGTTCTGTAGGTACTAGTATGTTATTTTGGTCGAAAAATAATAAAGGTCAAAGACCTGATTTAACCTTGGCTGATGGACTTTTTCCAGGTTTAGCTTCTCGAAGAGCCATTCCCTTAACATTGTTAGCCGAAGGGCGCGGTATGCCTAAAACGCCAGGTTCACTCATTGGTTTTGCTTTTGGCAGTGGTGTTCATTTAGATGAATGGTCAAGGTTTGCGGTATCAGTAACAAACTTTTTTGGTGGTGAGCGCACAGTAATTTTAGATGAATTTATGTTTACTGATGCTGAGCCTGATTATCCTGTTGGTAATAAAGTTATGGTCGATGAAATTGGCCAGTGGAAAGCCGTCGACTTTAAAGACAAGTTTACCGATGCTGATGCAATGACTCAATATTTAAAAAGTGAAGCAAGTAAAGCCGTACCTGAAAGGGAGTCTGACAGCTTAAGTCATTTTGGCGGCATAAAAGCTAAAAAATATGATGCAACAGGCTATTTTAGAACGCAATTTGATGATGAACGATGGTTTCTCGTTGATCCGCAAGGCTATGCTTTTTACAGCATTGGTATCGACATTATAGCTGCTGGCATTGGTGGAAATGTTGATGGTATTAAACAATTACACGAGTGGCTGCCAAATGAGGATGATCCTGTTTATGCAAAGGCATGGATTCAAGCGGACTACATTCAAGATATTCGCTCTGAAACTGGATTATCTAGTTCAAATTTATTTGATTTTGGCACGGCAAACCTGATCAAGACCTTTGGTAAAGGTTGGCATCAAAAATGGAGTGATATTACAGCTCGTCGTTTAATTGAATGGAATGTTAATACAGTGGGCAATTGGTCTGATATGGACTTTGCTCGTAGCAGTAAAACACCGTATGTTATGCCGATGGAGAAATTCCCGGTTACAACTAAGCGTATATTTAGAGACTTCCCTGATGTGTATAGTGAAGAATATGCAAAGAAAGCAGCCATTTTTGCTCAACAATTAGCAACGTATAAAGATGACCCTTACTTAATCGGTTATTTCATGAATAATGAGCCCGGCTGGGCATATATTCCAACCATTAACTTAGCGGAGGAATTGCTTTCTAAAGGTGATGGTTTTGTGTCTAAAGATAAGTTAATTGAGTTCTTAACTCAACAGTATAAAAATGATATTCAAGTATTTAACAAAGCATGGAACACTGAATTTTCACAGTTTAGTGATTTAAATACCCCGATTAGACGTGCAGCTAAGCTATCAGAAATTGCGGCAGCTGATTTACAAGTTTTTTCAACAATGCTGCTTGAAGAATACATACGTGTTCCGGTTGTAGCAACGAAGAAAGTTGACCCTAACCACTTGAATATGGGCATGCGTTGGGCTTCAAGTGCGTTAAAACAAAAATGGCGCTTTGCCGGTAGCCAGTATTTAGATGTGTTTTCAATGAATAATTATACGGATGACCCTACTAAACGTTTAGATATTGCTGCTGAATTTTCAGGTGGAAAACCAGTATTAATTGGTGAGTTTCATCACGGTTCAATGGAAGGCGGACATCCTACTTACGGTGCTCGCTGGACAAAGACAGAAGCCGAAAGGGCAATAGCTTATCAGTACTATGCTGAAAAAGCTGCTGCACACCCTAACAGTATTGGTATTCATTACTTTGCTTACAACGATGATCCAGTATTAGGCCGCTTTGATGGTGAAAATTTCCATCATGGTTTTGTGACCACGGCGCACAAACCTTACAGTGACTTTATTGAAGGATATAAAAAAGCCAATAAAGGTCTTTATGACGTATTACTTAAAAAGCGTGTACCAATAGAGAAATACGCTGAAGATATGGTTAAATCAATTAATATGAGCTTCTAACGGTAAAGCTAAGTGTTAAAAATATTGGCCTGAGTGCAGTTTACTGTGCTCAGGCTTTTTTATGTTTAACATTTATTGAATGACCTTATATTTGATAATTAGCACTGTAAGATTCTGTTTTACAGGTACTTTAATTATAAATTTTATGTTTTAGATAATAAAAATGGGCTCATGTGTGGATCTTCACAAATAACTAGGAATGTGTCATGCAATCAGAAAATTCACCATCGTCAATACTTTGCTGTGCCACCAAAGCCGTTAGTCACGAAATTGTTTTGGGAAAACTTTAAAGTGAGTATTAGAGACATTTCGAATAAAAAACGTCTTATCAGATATGAGCTACTACATATAATTATGTACAAAAAAGAATTAGGTTTTAGGCACTGATAAGTTCAAGTCAGAAATATAGGTACAGATCGGCCTATGGGTTGATGATAAGTGAGTTTACAGCTACTTACAACGCCATAAATGGTAGCTTAGCTACCTCTATTAAGTTATTTAAGACTACTCAAACTGTAAAAATAAAAAATCCAACACTTGTGTTGGATGTTTTTTTGTTAGCTATTTACTCATTAACAGTGCCAACTAAAGCAGGCACTATGTTAACTATTGAGTAACTTTATTTATTCTAAGTTGAGATGGATAAAACTTAAACATTCAGCATAATATGTTGATGTACTCGAACAATAATATCGTCACTTTCTTTTTTCCAATTTACTTCATCAGAAAATGTTCTTACTGCCGCAATAGCTTGATTGACGAACTTACCGTAATTGTGATGCGTTTCATCACTTTTATCAGCAAAAAATACAAAGCGTAAGGTATCAACTAACTGATCAGCTTCCCAATGCACACAAAAACGAGTTTCAGCATTGTTGGGATTAACCCCTATCGATATTAGCTCACCGGCAACGTTTGTTGTCTCATCTTCATCATAACGAACAAAGGGTGATACACCGTTAGCTATCATCGCAGCTTGGTTAATTTGATTAGCATTACAGGAGTTATTAAAAGCACTTTCAATTTTTTGATAAAGCTTGGTAAACGGCTCATCCGACAAATAATCAATGTCTGCGCCTTTTAATAAACGACGTGCCATAGGTATACTCGCAACTACATAAGCTATTGAAGTATGATCCTTGGAAATACTCTGATTTTGACTTTCATACCTGTCAGCTATTTCTCTAAAGGTATGGCTAACAGAGTTAGTATCGCCTTTTTCTTTGGCAAAAATATCAAAGGTTAAATGTTGGTGATCTCTCAGCTTAATTTCATTTTCAGCTAAACCAATTTTTTTCGAGATATCTTTGATTGCTTGATAAACTTTATAATGGAATTTAGCAGAATTTACTCTTAACTCTTGTCCTGTGGCTAAGAAAAGTATTTTAACTTTTCTAGCGCGTACAGCGCCATCAAAATAGCCTTTAAAAGTACTGTTATGCTCAGGGCAGTAGAAGAAAAATGACTGTTGTTCTGTATGCAAAACTTGTTGTTCACCACTATAACGCACCCTAACTAAACGGTTATTGGCAACAAAGTTTACGTGTGAAAGCCCATGTTCCTCGACGATATCAAACACTTTATGAGACAAAGCTTGATAGAATTTTTGATAGGGTTTGTCTGCCGTTTTATCAATACCACCACAGACTAAGTCTATTAAATTATCTGTGAGCGGGATCTCAGCTAAAATATATTGATTATCACGCGAGTCACTTGGTACATATACTCGCTCCCCTGATCTATGTTTTTTTAAAATTGATGAAGTTCGTCTCATATTTACTTTTAACCTTATGGTAAATTAAGTATCTGAAATAATGTTGTTATTTTTTATAACATACATACATAAATGAAAGATTTCATACTATCTATAGGAAATCTTAAATAGATCTGAAGTTGACGTTTTAGCTTTAGTTGTGAAGATAGGAAATCGATTCATGTATCAAACTCTACTGTCAGCTTACAGCGGACGTTATGCTCAATCATTACATAATGTGCTTTATAGTCTTTTATGTTCTAGCAATTTGTGACGTTCTTTGTAATTCCTTCTCGATTTATTACGCATAATCTTTAATTAAGATATCTAAATCTAGCTACAGCACTGAAAACTATTGAAAAAGAATACTTACTTTAATCAAGTGATTTTCAGCTACTATTTTATAAAGCAGGGGAGTTATTCATGTTCTAAATAAGAAAACCAGTCAAAATCAGCAGGGTGACAACTGCCTGATAAATCTTGACAACATAATCCAACAAAAGTACCTGTGAAATTGGCATGCTCTCCACCAGGACCTGTTTCATCGGCGAGTATGCTGTAATCTAACTCTAACGGTACTTTTTGCCAGTTATCTTCTGTAGTTCCATAGAAGAAAGTTAGTTTGTCATGATCAACTTCTACATTAAGGTAAATTTCACCTGTTTCAGGAAGTTTTATCGGCTCAGGGGTGAAATATTGCGCTGAAGTGTCGCCAGTACAACCTGTGACTTCAAGTATTCGACCTAATGTTTCATGATGAGTGATATGCAAGTAGTAATACTTAGCGCTATTGTAGTAGCAAACTAGCCCAGCCATTTGCTGAAAGTTATTAGGGGAAAAATCTATTTTAGTTGCCGCACTATATTTAAAATCTTGTTGACGTCTAGCAATAAGTGCTTGAACAAAACTGCTGCCAAGTGACTCTCTGCCTTTTAATCGTAAATAACCAGGTCGCTCTGTTAGGCTTAAACTGTAAGAGTCTAGAGGGATACGTAATGTTTGGAAATCAATAGCCAATTGAGCTTGGTCAAAGTCATCAAATTGATCAACCAATGGGTTTTTTGCGACAATATCGCTATTTAGTGTTAATCGAGATTGTGGCAATACACCGTCATGTTTTAATCTTAACCAACCGTCCTTAGACCATTGTGCTTGTTGAATAGCTGTTTCTCGACCCATCACACTACGGCGATTTTCTAAAGGTCTACTACATAAATGTACCAGCCAAGCTTGCTCATTATCAACTTCAACAAAGTCAGCATGACCTGCCCTTTGTAGGGGAGAATCGCTGTTGATAGCGGTGAGTAAATGCCCTTGTGGATCGGCTTCGTAGGGACCTTCAATGTCTTTTGAGCGTAGCATTAACGCGGCATGCTCATAACCTGTGCCGCCTTCAGCTACCAATAAATAGTAATATCCGTTGCGTTGGTAGAGGTGCGCACCCTCGGTTCTACCTAGAGCAGAGCCGCTAAATATCTTTTGTACAGGGCCAATTAATTTTTTTTGCGCAGCACAGTACTCTTGCATAATAATGCCACCAAAGTAATTCTCAGCATCAAAGGCTTTGCCTGCTTGCCCTTGCCTATGGTCCCAGCGCAAATTAACTAACCATTTTTTTCCGTTATTATCATGAAATAGAGACGGGTCAAAACCACTACTGGTCAAATAGGTCGGCTCTGACCAATCACCGAGAATATTATCGGTAGTCACCATGAAGTTATGCACATCTTTACATTGACTCCAATAACGACGCGCATTGGAATAAATTAAATAAAAGGTGCCGTTATCATATGACAAGCAGGGTGCCCAGACACCGCAAGAGTCAGGATTACCTAACATATCTAATTGAGAGGGCCTATTTAGCGGTCTAGCAACTAAGGTCCAATTAACTAAGTCAGTTGAATGAAAAATTTGTACGCCAGGAAACCATTCAAAAGTTGATGTGGCAATATAATAATCGTCACCTACTTTTATAATGGAGGGGTCGGGATTAAAACCTTTAAGAATGGGGTTGTTGATTGTAATAGCAGACATGTTTGACCTTTATTAAACTTCAGTGTTTAAGTATAAAAAGTATTTAAGAATAAAATAGAGACAGGGTATGAAGTGTTAGCGATGCACTAGGTTTGAATAAAGTACATCGCTGTAAGCAGAGCAATAATTACAAACTCATACCACCATCAATGACAATGTTTTCACCTGTCATGAAAGTGGCATCATCAGAAGCAAGTAGACTGGCGATAGCTGCAATTTCACTAGGTTGACCAATACGTTTCATTGGTTGTCTGTCAATAAAACTTTGTAGGGCTGCTTCATAATCACCCGTATCACGTAAACGTTGATCTAATGAAGGGGAGTGCACAGTGCCTGGGCTAATTGAATTACAACGTATACCTTGTTCTATGTAATCAGCAGCAACAGATTTGGTTAAGCCAATAACGGCTGCTTTGCTGGTACCATAAGCAAATCGGTTAGCAACACCTTTAACACTAGAAACTACCGATGCAATGTTGATTATGGAACCTTTTTTCTGTTCCAACATGCCTGGAAGTACCGCTTTAATAAGGCGAAAGCTTGATGTTACGTTGACGTTCAAACTTACCGCTAATTGATCTTCTGAGCAATCAGCGATTGAACCATTGAATACTACGCCAGCGCAATTGACTAAAACATTAATACTAGGAAAGGCTGCAACACATTTTTGGATATGTTCACTATTAGTTATGTCCAGAGTGTAAGTACTTATGTTCTCTATTTTTGTCAATTCCTCTAAGCGTACAGCGTTCATATCTGTAGCTACAACTTGGGCCCCTTGACTCGCAAATAATAAGGCCATTTCTTTACCAATGCCTTGAGCAGCACCTGTTATCAATATTGTTTTGTTTTTTAATTTCATGAGATAAACCCTAATTAACGACTAAGAGTACAAGCAGGATATACAAAACCTTGCTGTTCAATGTCTATTGAAAATAATCCACCGGATAATGGGTAGTCAGCCTGCTGTTCTTTTGGCATGCCATTGATCGCAGTGGTAATAAATAAAGTGTTCAGTGTTTTGCCGCCAAAACAGCATTTAGTAACGTTAGGTACTGGCAAGTCGATAGTGCTGACGCAGTTGCCTTGTTGATTAAAGCGACTCACTTTGCCAACGCCGTAATGACAAACCCAAAGGAAACCTTCAGTATCGAGGCACATCCCATCGGGGTGACCATCATTATCACCAAACTGAACAAAAGGCTGTACATTGGTGATATTGTTATCTTGGTCTAAACAACCTTGAAATACGGTTTTAGCCAGTGTATCGGTAAAATAGATAAATTTACCATCTTGGCTAAACGTCGGTCCGTTGGTGATAGTGCTCTGACCCAGTTGTTCTAAATTGTTCAACTTACCGTTATTATCTAAACGATAAAAACTCCCTGTTGCATTAGCTTGATTCTCATCCATACTACCAAACCAATAGTTACCTTGAGTATCACAACAACCGTCATTAAATCGGTTATTTGTTATATCCTGCTCAATTAACTGGATGGGTGTTTTCTTTTGCGTATTTAGGCTGATATGAAAAACACCTGTGTTAAAGGTCGCTAATAATCCGCCTTGCTTTGCAGGCACTACAGAGCTTAGTTGTTCTGAAAAATGCCAACTGTGTTGGTACTCATTACCCTCCCTATCAAAGCGGAAACGGTGCAAGTTGGATTGAGTAATATCAACCCAATAAAGTGCTTGTTCTTCTTGATGCCAAACAGGGCCTTCGCCCAGTTCAGCTTTGGCATCCCAAATACATGTTAAGTTATTCATTTATTTCTACTCGCTTGTGATAGCTGATTAAATTAATGAGAATTTCTTGGAATGCCATGTTTGCTAGCAATACGAGTATGTTTCTCTTTCATTTCTAAGGTGCCACCATCACTTAACTGATTGACACGGCTACGATAGATTTCTTGCCAAGGTGTTTGGTTAACAATAGGAATGCGTTCCATACTTTTTTTACGAGTAGCGAGTAGCTCAGCTTCAATCAACAAATCAACAGTGTTGCTATTAAGATCAATGCGTAACGTGTCATCAGTTTTTATAAAAGCTAAACCACCGCCAACAGCAGCTTCAGGGGAAATATTTAAAATAGAAGGGCTAGCCGATGTACCACTTTGTCTGCCATCACCCATGGTTGGTAGGCAGGTAATACCTTGTTTAACAAGGTAATCAGGTGGCAACATATTAACTACCTCAGCAGAGCCAGGGTAACCAACAGGACCACAATTTCTAATGATCAACATACAATGTTCATTAATTTTTAATGCGGGATCATTGATACGGTGATGGTAATCTTCAGGCCCTTCAAAAACGATAGCACGCGCTTCAAAGACATTCAGTTGCTCTGGGTTGCTTAAATAAGTTGCACGGAACGTTTCATCTATCACTGATTTTTTCATAATAGCTGAATCAAAAATATTACCAGACATAACAGCAAAACCAGCCCTTGCCATTAATGGTTTTTCGACCGTTTTAATTACTTTATCTGCGCGGCTACGGGCATTACCATAGATCTCTTTTACGGTTTTTCCGGTAACAGTAATAGCTTCTCCCTTGATGATACCAGCATGAATAAGCTCTCCCATGACTGCTGGTACACCACCCGCTCGATGAAACTCTTCGCCTAAATACTCGCCTGCAGGTTGGCAATTGACAATCAGTGGCACTGATTCTCCGTGGGTTTGCCAATCGGTAATTGATAACTCAATATCGTCCATATGATTGGCGATAGCTTGAATATGTGGTGGCGCATTAGTTGAACCACCAATAGCGCTACATACTTTTATGGCATTGTAGAACGACTCTTGCGTCATAATGTCGGAAGGTTTTAAGTCTTCAGCTACCATCTCGACAATTCTACGGCCAGTATAATAGCCCATTTGAGCGCGTTCACGATAAGGTGCTGGAATAGAAGCACAGCCGGGTAAGGACATGCCTAAGGCTTCAGCTAAAGAGTTCATGGTAAGTGCCGTACCCATGGTATTACAATGACCTGAACTTGGCGCTGATGATGAAACCTGATCCATGAAATTTTCATAATCAATTTCACCGGCGGCATATTTTTCACGGCATTCCCAAATGATGCTGCCTGAACCTACTCTTTTTTCATTGTCCCAGCCGTTAAGCATTGGACCGCCTGAAAATACGATAGTAGGGATGTCTACAGCTGCCGCAGCCATTAGGGTTGCTGGTGTGGTTTTATCACAACCGGTTGTTAGAATAACACCATCAAGTGGATAACCGTAAAGTACCTCGATTAAACCTAAAGTTGCTAAATTACGATCTAAAGCAGCGGTAGGGCGTTTACCCATTTCATGAATTGGATGCACAGGAAATTCAAGGGGGATGCCACCAGCATCTCTAATACCTTCTTTTAATCTTTGTGCTAAACCCACGTGGTGTCGATTACAAGGCGTTAAATCGCTACCTGTTTGGGCGATACCAATGATAGGTTTACCAGATTGCAGTTCATCACGTGTTAAGCCGTAATTCATATATCTTTCTAAATATATTGCGGTTTGGTCCGGCTGGTTTGGCTCATTAAGCCACTCTTCACTGCGTAAGCGTTTTTTTTCTTTCGGTTTATTTATTGACATGATCGTATCTACTTTAGGGATCTTATCAATTAGTTTACTGCTAGTAAGAGCTATCTAACTACTTAGTAGTTGATATGTTGATAATACTTTTTTAACGTTAAAAAGTATTATCAACAAAATAGATAAAGGAGCTTTTAAGTAGCCCTTTGAGGGATAGGAATGTTATTTAACTTCATTTATAAAGCTCATCTTCAGGGAGGGGCTGTGCGCATTATAGACATTAGCCTAAATCTTTTTTTATCTATTTTATAATGAATCACTTGTGTCATATTACGGAGAAGTATCCATAATAAGCTGTTGAACTAAACCGCTTCGCGGGAAGTACTAGCGACCTGCTATTTCCGTACCTATCAACCAATTTAATTTGCTACATCAATCTTTTTTGGAGGCAAGTTATGCCACCACTCAGACAACAGTTACTTGATTGTATGCTAGTACGACATTTTTCAATCAGAACACAAGAAGCCTATGTTCCTAGTTTAATAATAGCTAGAATATTGCCACCATTCAGAAAGCCAATGTAAGCCACTTAGATAAATGTTTTATGGGTATCTAAGCCAATGAAAAATATGTTATGTTTTATCATGCTAGCCTTTGTTTTATGTTGTTGACAAATATATAATGGATCTGGTTTTAAATTAACTCACGTGCAGGGGTTAGCACCTCGTGGGGGAGTCATTATGTCTATGTTTCTATAGGATTACAGTGTTTAAATTAAATGTTGATAAGCAATTAGATATTGTATTAGTGGATCCATCTTTTGCTAGAAGCTACTACAATATTGTACAAGAAGAACGAGATTATTTAGGCAAGTGGCTTGTTTGGCCAAAGTATGCTGATTCTGAAGAGTTTTTCTTATCATTTGTGAATAAGTCACTCGACGACTATGAAAATGGAAAGTCATTAACTTGTGCCATTATCTATTGTGATACATTAGTTGGAAACATTAGTTTTAATTCAATATCTCAAGAACTTAAAAAAGTAGAAGTAGGTTATTGGTTAAGTTCCAAATACCAAGGCAAGGGTATTGTGACTAAGTCACTTTCAAAACTAATATCTTATGCATTTGGGCCACTAAATATGGATAGAGTTCAAATATCAGTAGCAACTGAAAATTTACCGAGTCGAAATGTTTGTGAGCGGTTAGGCTTTTCATTTGAAGGAGCTATAAGTAATAGTGAAAACTTAAATGGTCGCATTGTGGATCATGCAATTTATAGTTTAAGTAAAGGGTAGTGGATAGAAGCATACAAGCTATTAGAGCAGGACAAATAACAGTTAGTCTTCGTTCCAGTGTCACTTATTGTTGCCTACATATTATTTTCCTCTTAACTAGTCTACGTTGACTCCCTGTAGTCAAGCACTCTTATAGCGAGAAAATTTGACAGCAGTTCACCTAAAAACTTTATTCCAAGTGACTTTTTTTTTGGCACTAATAATTGTTAGTACCAAAATATCCTAAATACTTAATTTGTTTGTATTCAATTTAAACGCTGTCATAATCAACTGTTCTAACTGGCACTGATCAACAGCAAATTTCCTTATGCCTTGAGAGAGTAACTCAACAGCCATAGCATCTTCGTTATGCTGCCAAGAGAAACTTGAGAAATCTAAAGCTTTTTCACTCTGTTTAGATTGAATCAGATTATTGTTGTTTGATAACTTACGTAGTAATTTTCCTTGAGTATTTTGAAGTTCTGCAAGGAGAGCTGGAGATATAGTCAGTAAGTCACAGCCAGCAAGTTCTGTAATTTCGTTTATATTTCTGAAACTAGCACCCATAATAACGGTCTTATAATTGTGTTCTTTATAGAAGTTATAAATTTGAGTAACCGATTTAACGCCAGGATCTTCTGAACCATGAAATTCGCTGTTTTCAGTTTTTTTATACCAATCTAAAATACGGCCAACAAAAGGAGAAATAAGCGTGACCTTTGCTTCAGCGCAGGCAATAGCTTGAGCTTTAGAAAAGAGTAAGGTTAAGTTACAAGCTATACCTTCTTTTTCAAGTTGCTCTGCGGCTTTAATTCCTTGCCAAGTTGCGGCAATTTTTATTAAAATTCTTTCCTTGGCAATTCCTCTTTTTTGATAAAGTGAAATTAACTGACGGCCTTTCTCAATACTTCCTTGTACATCAAAAGATAGGCGCGCGTCGACTTCTGAAGAAATACGGCCAGGTATGTGTTTAAGTATCTCGCAGCCAAAGTTTACGATTAGTTGATCGCAAATATCATCAACGATGTCGCCAGATTGTTCAATCGCATCTACAATAATATGCTGATATTGCGGCAGCTGTGCTGCTTGTAAAATTAATGAAGGGTTTGTTGTCGCATCGGTAGGGTTTAGCACTTTAATGGAGTCTACATCTCCACTGTCAGCTACGACAGTGGTAACTTTTTTCAGTTGTTCTAATAAATTCATTTTATATTAAGGCAGTGATGACTATATATCACTGCCTTGCCTGCTAGTTTTTTGGGGGAAGATCGTTTAATTGGCTTGAGTTAAATGTAACGGTTAACGATGTTTTCTAACATCTCTTGACGACCAGATTCTTGCTTAGGATTGATGTTAGTTTCTAACACTAATTTAGATAAACTTTCTAAACTTTGATCGCCAGTCATAATGCTCTGGCCTAACTTTTCTTGCCAGCCAGCATAACGTTGCTCCACAAAATCAGATAGTGGTGCATCTTCCATTAATTTAGCTGCGTTAAGCAATGATTTCGCCATGGTATCCATACCGCCAATGTGACCAATAAATAGATCATCACGTTCACATGATTGACGACGTAACTTAGTATCGAAATTAAAGCCACCCGTGTCAAAACCACCATTTTTCAATATCTCGTGCATTACCAAAGTACATTCAGCGACATCGTTAGGGAATTGATCGGTATCCCAGCCGTTTTGCATATCACCACGGTTAGCATCAACACTGCCCATAATTCCTTCAGCGCATGCCGTAGCAATTTCATGGTGGAAACTATGACCCGCTAATGTTGCATGGTTAGCTTCAATGTTTACATGAACTTCACCAGCAATACCGTGTTTATGTAGAAAACCTGCAACGGTAGCGGTATCGTAATCGTATTGATGCTTAGTCGGCTCTTGTGGTTTAGGTTCAATTAATAATTTACCTTTAAAACCAATTTTATGTTTATGTTCAATCACCATCTTAAGGAAGCGAGCATATTGTTCACCTTCTTGTTTAAGATCAGTATTTAATAAAGTATCGTAACCTTCACGACCTCCCCAAAGTACGTAGTTTTGACCACCTAAACGATGGGTAACATCCATGGCGTGTTTAACTTGTGCAGCAGCATAAGCAAATAGCTTTGGGTTAGGGTTAGTTGAACCACCCGCACAAAAACGTGCATTTGAAAATAAATTAGCCGTACCCCAGAGCAATTGAACACCTGTGCGATCCATTTCTTTTTCAAAAATATCTGCGATGTGATTAACGTTGCTATGGAATTCTTTTAATGAGTTACCTTCAGGCGCAATATCAGCGTCATGAAAACAAAAATACGGCACACCTAGTTTTTCAAAAAATTCAAAAGCTACTTTGGCTTTGTACTCGGCTTGCGCTAATGGATTACTTGTTGCTTTTAACCAAGGACGGTCAAAGGTACCTGCGCCAAAAATATCGGAGCCTGCCCAACAAAAGTTATGCCAGTAACAGGCGGCAAAACGTAAGTGTTCTTTCATGGTTTTGCCAAGCACTATTTGGTTTTCGTCATAATAACGAAAGGCTAAAGGGTTAGTACTATTAGCACCTTCAAATTGTATTTTGTTTACATTGTTAAAAAATTGTTCGGTCATGATGTTTCTCCACTTGACTATTGGTAGTAATAATTAAATTGCACTCTTTTAAAAATGGGCTGCTACACTTTTGTATAAATTTTGGTATTTTTGATATTGCACTTGGTAGATTTTAGCCATTGCTGAATCAGCTTTGATAATGTGTTTAATTTTACCCAGTAGACAAACCGTGGCAGGTAACTCTCTAGTTAATGCCATGCGTGCAAGACGTGCTGCGCCAAATGCAGGACCTACTTCACTACCTTCACGGTAAATCAGTGGTCGGTTAAGAACACTGGCTAGGATTCGTCCCCATAATTCACTGCGGGCACCGCCACCAATAACGGATACTTGCTCTATTTTTGTCCCTGCATCGAGAAGTACTTGTTGACCGTCAGCAAAAGCAAAGGCGACACCTTCTAATACAGCTCGGGCTAATACTGCTCGTGTTGTGTTATGTCCTAGGCCCAAAAATACCCCTTGGGCATTAGGATTATTATGCGGGGTACGCTCACCAGATAAATACGGAAGGAAAGTTACCGCACAAGGTTTGGTAAAATCTTCTAAGGCAACTTCATCTAATAAGTTTTGCTCGTTAGCAGCACCCGTTAACTTAGTTACCCAAGACAAGCAACTGGCGGCACTTAAAACAACCGACATTTGATGCCAGGTATTAGGAATGCAATGACAAAAGGTATGTACTGCACCATCAGCATTGGGTAAGTAATTTTCATTGGCAACAAAATAAACACCAGAAGTTCCTAATGATAAAAAGGCCTCATTAGGATTTATAACACCAATACCAACAGCGCCAGCGGCGTTGTCACCAGCACCTGCGGCAACAGGGACTTGCTTCATGCCCCATAGAGCAGCGATGTCAGCACTTAGTATTCCAGTTACCTCAGACCCTTCATATAACGTAGGCATGTGAGATTCATTCAGCCCCGTTGCCGCTAACATTTCATTTGACCATTTGCGGTTTTCAACATCTAACCACAAGGTACCGGCGCTGTCTGACATGTCAGAGGCAAAGTCACCAGTCATTAGAAGTCTCAAGTAATCTTTCGGTAATAAGACCTTGTCAATACGAGCGAATAATTCGGGCTCATTTTGCGCGACCCATAATAACTTCGGCGCAGTAAAGCCGGGCATCGCTATATTGCCGGTAATGACCCTGCTATTAGGGACAAGTTGTTCAAGTTCAAGGCATTGTTTCTGGCTACGACCGTCGTTCCACAATATGGCAGGACGAATAATGTCGTGGCTAGCATCCAGTAAAGTTGCTCCATGCATTTGTCCAGATAAACCTATGGCTTGAACACTAAGTAGTGCTTGGGCATGATTGTTTTTGAGATCTGCCATCGCATCATTCGTCGCTTGCCACCAGTGCTGAGGGTGTTGCTCAGACCACAATGGTTGTGGAATTGAAACTGTTAATTCCGCCGATGCTTGAGCTATAACCGTATCGCTATCATCAAGAATGATAACCTTGACACTTGATGTGCCTAAATCAATCCCTAAGTACATTCGTTGCTACTCCAATATTATTTAAAAAGTACTTTAGCTTCATCAGCATGAATGAAGCGTGGTTTATTAAGCATTTCGTTATAACGACTCGGTAATTCAGGCCATAAATCTAAACGGGTATTATTAAAGCCTCCGGTGAGTTGTGGCCAGATCCAATTCCAACGTTGCCAGTCAACAATGATGACATTGAAGGCTTTTATGTGAGGGTATTCTTCAAATAATGAGAAATAGGCATTGAACCAAGATAGTGACTCCTCCAGGGATTCTGGATTACGAAACTGCATCGATAGCCCTTTAGTAAACCAAGGAGACGATTCGCCAATAAAAACGGGTTTATTTCTTGACGCGGCATTTTGGTAAAACTCAATACTGCCAGGTGAACGAAAGGTGCCTATGCTAAATTGACTGATGCTCCACCAATCGACATATTCATCACCGGGATAAAAATCCATGTAATGATGTTTACCTAATATAGGCATACCCGTTAATTCGTTTAAATCAGGCACAGAGGCATGCCAAAGGGTAGCGACGTTAGTCACTTTCATAGCACGCATTTTATTGACGATATATTTGAAACCTTCACGGTACTCAATCGGATCGAAATGATCTAAGTTGTTAAACTCCCAACCGATACGCATAAACACCGGTTTACCGACTGTGGCTATTGCATTAAAGAACTGTTCAAGTTGTTGGTCGGCTTTTCCTGATAACGTTTCTTTAGGGTTAAAGTCATAACCTATTTGCGCCATTTGCCAAGTATCTTCTTGGGCGAATTTCTTGTAACGCTTGATAAAGCCATCAAGCTGCGCTTGACCATCTGATCTTTGCGGATGGATATAAAAAGAAACTATAGCGGGTTCGTTTTCCCTAACCGCTTGAAGATAATCAAGATAGTCTTGTTTATCGCCTTTTGCGCCAGGGAGGTCGGTATTCCAACCATGGGTTATTTGTCCCCAACCATGAAGAATTCGTCCTGATGGCGGCTCAAACTTTGCATTAAAGTTTGGTGCTGTATTTGTATTGCTAATATCATTATTATTTTGACAAGCTGATAAACTTAACAGGCATAACAGTGCTAAACAGCTAATAGATAGCTGCCTAATGGTCTTGAAATAACGTTTAGGTATATTCATAACTTTCCTTTAGTTTTGGTTGTTTGAAACAGCTGTAAATGAAATTGTTTTATTCGAAATGAGTAACATATAAAGCGCGGGTACTGCGCCTAATGTCATGATGGTGCCTAAACTCATGCCAAAAATAATGACACTGGCCATACTGTAAAATAGGCTTTCTTCCATGGTCATTAATGGGATGAGTGCCAGTACCGTCGTCAATGTGGTAATTAAAATAGGGCGAAGTCTATTAATACAAGCGGACTCAATTGCTATGAGCTTAGTTTTCCCTCGACTTTGCTCATCGCCAATTTTGTCAATAAGCACAATGGCGTTATTAATGATAATGCCTGCCAAAGAAATAAAGCCAAGGCCACCGATGAAATCAAAATTAGCGCCAGTAAGGTATAAGCCAATAAAGCCACCTGAGAACGCTAGAGGAATAGTGAGCGCTACTATGGTTGTTTTTCTAAATGAGTTAAATTGGCTCACTAAAATACATAATATTAAACCAAGGAATAGCGGCAGGGTGACAAACAAGGTGCCAGCACTATTTTTAAAACCTTCTAATTCACCGCCTAATTCGATACGGTATCCAGCAGGCAAATTCTCATAAATATTTGCTATTTTTTTGTCCCAAGCAGCCTGTAATTGAGGTGCCTTAAAGCTAAGGTGTTTTCCTTCAACAGTGATGGTTTTTTCCATGTTTCTGCGAACAATTGTGCCAAACTCAGCAACTGACTCCATTGAGGCTATTTGAGATAGCAGCACATATTCACTGTTACTATTGGCTAAATACACTTTGACTAAATCTAATGGGTTCGCGTTATTAATTGGACTATCCGTAGTGTTTTTCATTTTAATAACAACGGGAATAAGGGTATCGTTTCGGCGAATTTGAGTGATTTCAATGCCCGTAAATGTACTTTGTAAGGCATTGGCTATAGCTTGATAAGTTACGCCTGCTCGACGAGCTTTGGCTTGATCTATGGTTATTTGATAACGCTTGGTTCTATTTTCCCAACTATTGCGAACGTGAATAGCACCAGGGATTGAGGTAAGTGCAGCTTGTGCCTGTTTACTTAACTTGAAAAGAACTTCAGCATCTGAGCCAACAAAGCGAAGTTGTACTACCCCAGGAGGTACTGTGCCGCGAGATATTAACACGGTTCTTACATTGATGTGTGCAAGCTCACTGGCGGCAAATTGACGAATGCTCTTTTGCATAATTAAGGCATCAGCAGCAGATTTTGTTTTAACGATCATAAAGGCGTTATTAGGTGCTGGTTCATTAGGAATAATAGAAAGGAAAAAGCGCGGACCACCATTACCGATATAAGAAGAGGTATATTCAACGCGAGGGTTTACTTGTTTATCATTCAACCAAGACGTTAAGGTACTGGTTGCTTTTTTCGTTTGATTAACGTTATAACCCGCGGGTAAGTCAACATAAACCAGTACTTCAGAGCGCGATGAAACTGCAAACATTTCAACGGGAACCAGTGATAAAACATAAATAGACATAGCAAAAATACTGGTGATAACCCCAAGGAACTTCTTGGGGTGACTTAATACCTTGCGTACGAAACTTTGATAAAAGCTTAATAGAAAAAAGGCTTTCTTTTGTTTACTGTCTTTAATGAAGTGCACCGCAAGTAATGGCACAATCGTTAATGAAATTAGCCAAGAAATGAGTAACGAAATTGAAACAACTTGCGCTAGTGAGCGGGTATATTCACCAGCGGTTGTTTTCGCTAGTAAGATAGGAGCAAAAGCTAATACTGTGGTTAAAGTTGAGGTAAGTAGTGGTAACGCTAATTCTTCGCAGGCATGAAGGGCAGCTTGCATTCTTTGTTGACCCGAATGTAACCGTAAATGTATATTTTCAGTAATAACAATGGCGTTGTCGACTAACATACCTAACGCGATGATCAGACTTGCCAAAGAAATAAATTGCAAATCTATATCAACAAAGAACATCACTAATAACGTAGCTAATATCGTTAATGGGACGGTAATGCCAACAATGAGACCTTCTGAAAAACCCAAGCTTAAAATAACAATGGCTAATACAATAAAGAGCGTTTGATATAAACTCTCTTTAACGTTGCCGATTGATTTGTCAACGACATCAGCCTGAAAAGTCGCTATTTGCAATTGCATGCCAACGGGTAACTCTTGATCAAGTTGATTAAGCAACTTTTTTAGCTGGGGTCCCAGTTGTAATATATTACGTCCTGACTGCATTGATGCGGCGATAACAATGGCTGGTTTACCATTAAAATAGGCTAACTCTGTAGAGGGTTCATTGTAACCGGTACGCACGGTTAAATAATCTTTTAACGGTAAAACTCCACCATTGTTTGCAGGAATTTCTAGTTCATTTAAGCTAGACTTTGAGTCGAACTTACCGCTAGTTTGTACTGTTATTTGTCTAGTATTCGTTAAAATACTCCCCGATGGTATGATGCTGTTTTGATCCTTTACACTGCGAACTAGTTCGCCTAAATCAATACTATTTGATTCAATAACGCTTGCGCTACCCTCAATAAATACTTGCTCTTTTTGTAAGCCGTGCAAGGTAACCCGTTTAATGCCGTTAAGGGTGTAGAGCCTGTCTCTGATATCTCTGGCACGCTCTCTAAGCACTGACATAGGCCAATTCTTGCCAGTTAAGGCTGCAGTAAAAATAGAGACGTCGCCGAAATCATCCTTAAATAGTGGTCCTATAACACCTTTAGGTAAAGATGATTTACTTTGTGTTAACTTACGTCTGACATCATCCCACAATTTATTTAAGTCGCCAATATGCTGATAAGCACTGATAGTGATAACCGATTGGCCAGTTTTGGACGTGGAGTTGATAAACTCTATATCACCTAATTCTCTTAACTTTTCTTCAATTTTCTGCGTAATTAACTTCTCAACTTTCTCCGGAGGTAGTCCTGGGAATTGAGTAATAATCATGGCTTTATTTATTCTAATAAGGGGATCTTCGCGGCTAGGGAAGTCAGCATAAACCATCAAGCCTAAACTAATAATTAGCGCAACTAATACATAAGTCATTCGACTGTTATTGAGTGCGAGTTTTGTTATATTCATAGTGATATTTCTCGGTATCAGTGAGCAGCTTTATACAAGGTCACCTGTTGACCATCGCTTAGAAATTCTGCGCCTGCGCTACAAACAATTTCCTTGGCCTGCAAGCCAGAAGTGATTAACAATTGATTGGCATTTAGTAGACGACTGGTGATTGTTCGAGCAATGACCTGTTTGGTTTCTTTGCTAAAAACAAAAACTTGCTCAGCACCGTTAGCGGCAATCATCACTGCCGATTCAGGTAATATGATGCCCCGACTTGACTGTTGAGTTTTGATAAAGACATCAGCAGCCATGCCTGGATGAATATTAGGGTGTACATTTTCAAGTTCAGCACTTACTGGGTAAGCACCTCTCATGTTTGATTCCATACCTATTTTGCTGATTTTCGCGCGTTGATTAGCGTAATTTACAGTTGGTATGTTAAGTAAAATGTCATCTTTTAGTTTGATATCAGTAATCAAGGTACTAGGTACTAAAAAAGTGACTTCTAAGTGGGATTTATCTTGAATTTCTATGATAACTTGTCGACTGGTCACTTCTTCAAATTGTTCTATTTCTCGGCGAGTTATCATGCCATCAAAAGGTGCTCGTAAAATAGTATGGTGCAAATCGCGTTGAGATAAAGATAACTTCGCTTGTGCAAGAGCCACTAAGCTTTGAGCTTGTTCGAATTCGGCTTGTGCTTTATCTATAGCGTTTTTATTAATGAGTTGTTGATTGAAAATAAGTTGCTGGCGCTGATAATTCTCACTTCGTTCTTTAAATCCGGCATTAGCACTAGCAAGCTCAGCTTTTGCTTGTGCGAGTTTATATTGAAAAGGGGTATCATCAATTGATGCAATAGCTTGGCCTAACGTTACTTTCTCACCGGTTTTCACATTCAATTTTGTTAGTTGTCCGGCCACTTTAAATGATAATTCAGCTGACTTTGTTGGGCGAAGGTAACCTGAAAGTTGTCGTTGTGGTTGAATGTTTTGTGAGTCGACAACTAAATACTGTATTGCTTTAATGGGAGCAATTAAGTTTTTATTTGTTGATGACTCTTGAGTGCAACCTGTTAGGGCAATAGCAAGTATGCCTAAGAGAAAATACCGATACATCAAGTCAGTTATTGAATTGGGTATTAAGCTAATTATGTGCATAACTTGCGAACCTTAAGAGCAGTGGAGTATGAAAATTACACATTATCCGTTTAGATAAGTGCTGATTATAAAAAAGATGGATATCTAACCGTTAATCTTCAGAATCACGATATTCCGTTGGCCAATTAGGCATGGTGAATGCGCCGCCATCAACCCATAATGTTTGCCCGGTGATAAAGCTTGATTTTTCTCCTCCAAGGAATTCAACAGCATTGTAGATGTCTTCTGGGTAGCCAACACGGTTAATAGGAGCCGCTTTAGACCAGGTTTTTGCGTAGTTTGGATCTTCAATTTTGGTTCTTTCAATTTCAATGGCACCAGGTGCCACACAGTTTACACGGATGTTATATTTACCAAGCTCAATGGCGGTAGAGCGAGTTAGCATTTCAATGCCGCCTTTTGATGCGGTATAGTCAACTAAATTAGGGAAGGGTACTTTATTACAACCAGAGCCAATGTTAACAATTGCGCCTTTCACTTTATGTTTAATCATGAGTTTGGCGACAGATTGTGATAATAAAAAGCAACCTTTTAAATTAGTACGAATAACTTTATCCCAGCTGTCTTCTTCTAACTCTAAAAAAGGAGACCACGTTTGACAGCCAGCATTATTGACTAATAAGTCTGGTGCTTTGTTGAATTTATCTTCGACAGCACTGATGAATTGATTTACATCTTCGCTCAAACCTACATCACATCGAAGGGAAAAACCTTGCTGACCCAGTTTTTCTATTTCGGTAACAACATCATCTGCGCCAGCAGCATTACCCGCATAATTGATGGCAACGTTCCAGCCATTTTGTGCTAAGCAAATAGCTAGCTCACGTCCAATGCCTGAACTTCCACCAGTAACGATAGCGAGTTTGTTCTCAGTTGTCGGTGCAGTAGTTGTAGATAAAGTATTTGTCATGGGAAAATCTCATTGTGGCTTCTTAATAGAGTAACTATATCGATAGTCCCCCTTGTTTCGCTAAGTCGTAAATGAGAATTTTCTGATACTAAATTAACATCCGTTGATTTTCATCGATAGTTATCGGCGCTAATTTCTCGTTAGCACAAAGAAGGTGAGAGCTTGATTATTCAGGTGAATCATTGCGGGGAAGTTACTTTAAATGGTGTTTTCAATGATAGACATGCACGTTAAAAAAATACCATTCAATAGTCAACCATTGAGTAGTGCAATAAGAGCCGTTCGGCCACTATAGTGATATTAGATGTATTGTGTATATTTATTTGCTGAAGGATTTTTAATGTTGTCTCACCCTTATCAAGAGTTTGCTCTGAGTTTATCTAAGATAATTCCAACAGAAAGAATTATTACTGATCATGCCAAACGGTTGGCATTTGGCGTTGATGCGAGTTTTTATCGGTTAATACCACAAATAGTGATAAGAGTTGATGATGAAAATGAACTTATTGAGGTGATGAAAAAAGCTAAAGCGGTCAAGTTTGCTGTCACTTTTAGAGCCGCGGGCACGAGTTTGTCTGGGCAAGCGCAATCAGACTCGATTTTAATCATGTTAACCAATAGTTGGCGCAACCATAAAATCAATGATCTTGGATTGAAAATCACTTTAGGTCCAGGTGTTATTGGGGCGGATGCTAATAAGTATCTGCTACCTTATGGACGTAGGCTAGGCCCAGATCCCGCATCTATTAATACTTGTAAAATTGCAGGTATTGCAGCAAATAATTCAAGTGGTATGTGCTGTGGTGTATCACAAAACAGTTATCATACCCTTGATAGCATAAGGCTGGTATTACATGACGGAACAGTACTCGATACCGGCGATACATCTAGCAGGGCACACTTCAAACAAAGCCACGAGACATTACTTGAAAACTTAGCTGAACTTTCAGCTAAGACTAAACGAAATAAAGCCTTAAGTGAATTAATCAGACACAAGTACCGATTAAAGAATACCACAGGTTATGCGATTAATTCCTTGGTTGACTTTGAAGACCCTATTGATATTTTAGCGCATTTAATGATTGGCTCTGAAGGAACATTGGGCTTTATTTCGTCGATTACTTACAACACGGTTATTGAGCATAAATATCGTGCCAGCTCTTTAG
>OJIR01000126.1_pt1 | contig 26749 bp, 19 predicted proteins | sample 1595711 | NCBI WGS metagenome assembly OJIR01 (sample SAMN05416846, study PRJEB24817) | seawater metagenome | isolation source: Sea water | place: Canada:Atlantic | collected 2013-07
CCACCACTGTCACCTTGGCAAGAATCTTTACCGCCCAGTTCAAAACCAGCACACAGCATTTGTTCGGTAATCCCACCGCCATAGGCTTTATTACACTCAGCTCGGTCATATAGTGCCACATCTACCTTTTGTAAAACGGTAGGGAACGATTGGCCATCTACAGATAAGTTTCCCCAGCCCATCACAGTTAATAAGTCGCCAGTATTTAGCAAGGATTCAATTTCTGCCGTTAAAGGTTTAATCGGCGTAACATTGGTAATGGCCGTTTCTAATTCGAGTATTGCTATGTCATTGTTAGTTGCAACAGAGTCATAGTCTTCATGCATATAAATTTGCGCAACTTTATAACGAACTCCAGTTGTACGGTCTTTAAGATCGTATTCACCAACAACTACATCAATATCGGAAGCGATAGAGCCATCAACACAATGTGATGCGGTTAATATATAGTGCCCACCTATAAAAGAAGCACCACAAAAGGGTGATATTTCACCACCTTCTCTAGTTGATGAAGCAATTAAGCCGGTAATAAACGGGTAATCGTCTTTTTTAGCTTGTACACCATTGATAATTCGTTGCGTGGCAGTTTTCTTTATTTGAGCACTGGAGTCCGATAAAGGAGCACTTATGCTGGCCTGACAATAAAGTGTGATAGCTGAGCTAACAAACGCGATGACAAAGTTATTAAATTTCATTCAGTTTACTCCAAAATGTATTACCGGTCGGGTATTAGGGTACTCGTGAAGATTAACAGTTAGAAGGCACTTACAAAGTAAGCTAATGTAAGAGGAAATCGTTGTTTGTAAGTCTGTGTAAGTATCATATTTAAAAATCATTTATTAATTTAGAAGTAGGAATAATGTCCACTGAATAAAATAGTTTACCTGATAAACCATGGTAATTATCGGTTTATAGGGCTCTTATTTTCGCTGAACTTCGGGTTATATCACCATCTTCTATGATCAGAAAATAGATGTTAACAGAATGTTTACTTTGAGTTAATTATTTTCCGTGGTAATTAATCTTAGTCATCAATTGATGGCAGGTTCAATAAAGTTAATATTCGTTAAAAGTCATCTATACATGGATTTTAGAACTATAAATTTAATAACTCTGATACCAGATTAATAATGTGCCTGCTCTAGTTAAACGCATCAGAAAAACGGCAGGTGAATCTAGCTCCGCCCGTTTTATTATTGTCGACAATTAATTCGCTATTCATTCTTTTACAAGCGGCTTTAGATATGGCTAAACCTAAACCTAAACCACCAGTTTTTCGGCTCCTACTCACATCTAAGCGAGAAAATGGCATAAATATAGTGTCAAAGGACTCTTGAGGAATACCCTCGCCATCATCCTCTATGGTGAGTTCAATTTGTTCATTAATTGTGCTTAACGAAATAAGTATTTGAGCTTTAGCATGAATGCTAGCATTTTTTAATAGGTTATCGACTAACAACCGCAGATAAACAGGATTCGTTGTTATTTCAAGTGATTCATCAATTAGTCGAATTACCCTAAGTTTCTCTTCGCATTTAATCGCTTTTATTCTAGATTCAATAAAGCCACAAAGCTCAATAGATTGATAAAGTTCAAATTCACCTTCCTCGTTAGTTGAGTTCAAACGCGAAAAAGCGACCACCTGACTGATCAATTCATTGATATCACCAATATAAGTATCGATATTGTCCAATAATTCAATCGCTTGTTTACTTTCATTACTTTTTCTAAGTAATCCTGCCGCTAATTGAATTCGACTCAATGGTGTCCGTACTTCATGAGGGACCGCCTGAGCGAACAGTTGGTTTTCATTAACGGTATCCTTAATCGAACTTGCCATAGTATTAAAGCTAGAGGCTAGTTCATTAAGGGGTCTAGCTAACTGTTCTTCTGCTTTAATATTCATATCACCGGCACCAAATTGATGTTGAATTTTTATCAATTTCTCAATTTGATTTTGTAATGCCCTGATAGGCCAGTAAATAGTGCTTGCGATGGTAATTAATACAATACTAAGCAATAACATTGGTGCTATTTCATCAAATGAAAGCACTTCGTACTCTTCGTCTTCATATTGTTCAGAGTACTGTTCTGGGTACACTAAACCTTCAGATTCATCAAAGATGACAGTCTCAGTTTCTAACTCCCCAATAAATAGCCAAGTATTTGACTTTAGGAACGTATAAACAGCCATAAATTGATCGAGTTCATTACGATAAACATCTACCTTTCCTGAACGCCCTATCAACTCACAACCATCACAAGGAGGCGTGTCTATCGGCACTATTTGCCAACTCATCGACAGTACATCAATAACCATTGCATTCTTATCTAAGTCTTGCTGCGCATTGTTAGGTTTTATTTCACCTTGTTTTAAAAGATCGGCATACACATAATCGGTGAAGAAAACAAATTCATCAATTTCGTTTTGGCTATCCCACTTTTCAATAACGATAAGGGATAAAGTACCACTAACAATCACTGCAATAGCAACGCTAAGGTATAAACGTGTGAACAAAGAAAGTGACTGCAAACTAGCCATTGAGCAACATATAACCTTTATTTCTTACCGTGGTGATGACTTTATAAGGCATTTGATCATCATAAATTTTTTTGCGCAAACCACTAATTCGCATATCAATAGATCTGTCATTAAAGTCGTGGTCTATACCTCTTAACCCTTGACAGCAATCTTCTCTCGAGACGGGAGTGCCTATACTTTTATTCAACATCACTAACATCTCAAATTCGGCCCCGGTTAAATTGAGTACTTCACCATCAAAGGTTACTTTTTGTTGGTCAAGATCAATAGCAATTCTACTGTGTTTGCTCTTTTCTTGTTTTGCTTCATTAGAGTTAACTCTTCGCATCAATGCTTCTATGCGAGCAACGAGCACGTGAGGCTTCAAGGGTTTGGTCAAGAAGTCATCAGCACCTAATTTGAGTAAACTGACTTCACTCACATCATCATCACAGGCGGTTAAGACTAAAATAGGACCATGATAGAAAGCTCTTGATTGTTTGCATATTTCAATGCCAGACAAACCCGGTAACATTAAATCTAAAATAACTAAATCAGGCTCATTGTTTTTTATTGCTGCCAGTGCAGCAAGACCATCATCAACGATGCTGGCATCAAAGCCTTCCGCTTCCAAATACATTGCGGTTAATCGAGATATTTCAGCATCATCTTCGATGATGAGAATTTTAGTCTTGGTCATGTTGTTTTAAGTTCTTTAATTAATAAAATATTAGTATTTGTACTTCACAATCAGATTTTACCTGAGTAGAAAGGAGAAGAGTTCCCCTATTACCGAGGTCGATTATATAATTATTAAGTAGACCTTATTATCCAACAAAAATTCAACAATTAATGTAAGCGCACGTAAGCGTATGTAAGCTTAGTAGTTAATAATAAAGAGCAAGTATTACTTTTAACGTTATATTTTGAATGCGATGTAAGAAGCAGCTTTTAGGTTATGAAAAGTCTTATTAGCAAAGACATATAGCTGGGCTTACAAACACACTATTGGTACCTTTAAAATAAGGGAAGCCCGGTGCGACTCCCTTATAAAGTAAGATATTCAACTATATTGCTAAACGCTTTGAACATTTAACTTACTTGAAAATCCTCTAGTCATTAAGCAAAAATTCAGTATCAACTTTTAGCCACTCTAAAGTTAAATCAGCGATAAAACAATAAAACAAACCATGGTCATGCTCATTTACTTGTTGAGTAAAATCACTTAACCAAGTCATTAAATAGCATTTAATAAAATTAAGTTGCTCTTTAGGCCCAGCGGTTACACACAAATGAGCAATATAAGCCAAGATAACCGAAATATGATCGCCAGGCTCAGGAAAATCACTGTTAACTTGTAACTTGTTGTCAGTTAAAAATTCAGTCATTTGCTGATGTAGCTCACCAAATATTTGAATTTTATCTTCCTTCCTTCTGCTTCCAGTCACAACACTTTGCCCTGCACTTTTTTTATCGCTAACATACTGACCTGCATAGGGCGAGACACTGGTTCTACCATCCACTAAGAATAAGCCACAAAAGTCAGCAGCAAGTTCGAGTAATGATTCTTCACTATTTAACTTAGCAAACTTGGCTTTAATTCCATCTATTGAACTCGTCAAGCTTGGCTCAAGGGCAAGTGAATTAAAAAAACTTTGTCCTTGTGTCGAGGTTAATTGTGCCACTAAATCTGAAGTTACTTCTTTAGCAAAAAGTGAAGAGAGAAAATTATACACTACCGCTCTTGCTTCTTTTTCTTCAGAAAGCTCTTGTGTTGTTTCTTGATTTACCTGACTCATGCGCCTATCTCCAATGGTGCTTGGAATGAAGTGACTTGCGGTAACTTACCACGAAACTTCTCATAGTCGACTAAACAGGTATAAGCTGAACAAGCTTGAGCTAATTTAGATGAGCCAATATCTTGCGTTAAGGTATTTGGATCGCCATAACTGCACAGTGCGCCCACTTTAGCGCCACCCGTGATACTACCATCGTCGCCAACTGGGCCATACCAAGCTCCTTCATGAATACGAATGACTCCTTGTGGGAAGTTATTACTAACAACGGCGCCAGCAAGTAATTGGCCTCGTTCGTTAAATACTCTCACCACATCACCATTTTTTATGCCACGTTTTTTAGCATCTTCTGGGTTTAAATAAACCGGCTCTCTGTCTTGTACTGTATAAGTTTGACGGTACTCTTTTGATTCACACATTTGTGAATGTAAACGTTTGTCAGGGTGACAAGATTGCATCCAAATAGGGTGTTTATCTGAGCCAGGACCGCCATGACTGCGTTCACTTTTTTCCATCCACGTAGGGTGACCCTTACAGTCATCGTATTGGTAGCGTTCAATTTTACGGCTGAAAATTTCTATTAAACCAGAAGGTGTGCCTAGAGGATTAATTTCAGGGTCGTCTCTAAAGTCAGCATGACGTGTCCATGGTTTACCTTCGCCAAAGTGAACGTAACCGTCTTGCCAAAATTGTTCAAATTCTGGCATAACAAACTTGCCGTCATTAGCGGTTTTACATTCGCTATAGAGTTTTTTAAGCCAATCGAGCTCAGTCATACTACGGGTATATTCTTTTTCTTTGCCTAAAATGCGGGCAAAACGAGTGAATATTTCATAATCCGACAAGCTATCAAATAATGGCTCAACCATTTTTTGCATAGCTAGCAAGCCTCTGTTTGCGTAACTACCATAAATATCAATATCGTTGCGTTCCATAGTGGTACAAGCAGGCAAGACAATGTCTGAGAAACGACAAGTAGCCGTCCAGTTAATATCAATACTTACAACACACTCTAGCTTATGAAATGCCTCTTTCATACGGTTACGGTCTTGATGATGGTTCCATGGATTATTACCTGAGAAAATCATCATTTTAATATCTGGGTAAGTGACTTTTGCGCCATTGGCATCAATCACTTTTCCTGGTTCTAAAATCGCGTCAATCCAACGTGCTACAGGGATAGTACTGCTTGCGCCTTTAAAGTCCTTGCTATCAAATATTGGTGTTTGACCTTCATCTAAGTTTCTTGGGAAAGCGCCCGGAGCTGCTGCGCCAGAAGAAGGCACACCAATGCTTGAATAATGATGACCATAGCTTATACCACCACCCGGTAAACCTATTTGACCAACCATAGTGGCCAATACTGCTGCCATCCAATAAGGCTGTTCACCATGTTGTTGGCGTTGAATACACCAACCCATTAACATTTGTGTGCGACCAGCAACCATGGTTTTTGCCAAGTCTTTGATCACATCAACAGGTACTGAAGTGATTTTCTCTGCCCACTCAGGTGTTTTGACAATGCCATCACTTTCGCCTGTTAAATAAGGCACAAAGCGATCGAAACCTAAGCTATAACCATCAATGAATTTTTGGTCATGTAAGTTATTGCTATAAAGCTCATAAGCGATAGCAAGCATCAAAGCTACATCGGTTTGTGGGTTAACGTATATCTTTTCACAACCTAAGTAATCTTGTGTTTTTGATGCCACGGGATCTATGCTGAACACGCGAATCTTACCTTGTTTTACTTTTTCTTTTAATTGAGCAAGGTATTCAAAACTTTCATGGGTTTCAGCATTCCAACCTACCTGCAGGTTTTTATAAGGGTCATTAGCCCACAAGATAATCGTTTTGGCATTATCTAAAATAAGTGGCCATGACGTGCCTTGGGCATAAACTTCTGTTGAGCCTAGTACATAAGGCAATATTGTTTGGCCAGCACCGGTAGAGTAATCACCTATTTTCTTAACAAAGTTTCCATGCATAGCAACAGCACGTTGCATATGACTGGTACTGGAGTGTAATTGCCCAGTAGCGCGCCAACCTGTTTGTCCTGCATGTAAGCCTGACGGACCATAATTAGTTTGTACTTCATCAAGTGAGTGTTTGAACAAGGTTAGTGCTTGATCCCAAGTCACTCGAACAAAACGAAAATCACCGCGCTGACTGGTATCGCTTTTATGGCCTTTAAGTAAAAAATCTAGGCGAACCATAGGGTAACGAATACGTGATGGGTTATAAACTAACCCCTTAACGCCATTGATCATATCTGTTGGGTACTTGTCTAAATCAAACGGTTTAACTTGGTCAATAACGCCGTTTTTGCGTTTAATTTTAAAAGCACCAAAGTGTGAGCCTGTCGTTAACCAATCATCACGTTTCTTTGCTCCAACTTTTGCTAAAGCCGTTAACGGTGTTAAAACAGAAGCTGCGCTTGCTAGGGTAAAAGATGTTGCTAATATGCCCTTTAAAAAATTTCTTCTTTTCATGAGGTAAGCTCCAATTAGTGTTTTTCTTTAACAAAGGTTGATGAATGTTGTTGTAAGTATTTTTGTACCAATGCCTGGGTATCTTGGTCCATGTTGACAAAAGCAATCATGCCTTGGAACATACCTGGCCACGTGTTTGCATCAAAGTGAGCTTCGTCAGGTTGAGTATGACAAACACTACAGCTGCTTCTAAAGGTATCGCGAGCATAATCCCAAAGTGGTTGTTGCTCAGTAATTAAATACTCTGCTTCTGTCCACAATTCTGTTTCAACGCGCTGCCATTTTAAGCCGGTCATATCGTCTTCTTTTTCTTCAAAACCCTTGATGACACCTTCTGTTATTGCCGCATCTTTGGTTAATTGTGCGGTGAGCATGTTGATACCAAAATCGAGGTAAATGACGCGACCTGCACCCATTTTTTTACGCCAACCATCAATAGCTATTTTTACTCGGCTATCTTTGCTCTCGAGCACTTTTACTTTCGTTGCAACATTTAACGTACCTGCTTCAACATCACCATTTGAACTAAAGAATAATGGCTTGGTTAATGCGGTGAAATATTCTTGCCCATTGTCAAACTTACTTGGCCCAGTGCCAACCTCAGCAATTAACTCTGGTGCTCTCGCTGTACCCATATCAGGTAAGGTATGTGCTATGCCTTTATGGCAATCAACACAACTCTGGTCTTTTTCAGCAGCACGCTTCATTTGCTTTTGAGCAAGTTTAGACATGTCTTCCCATTTCATAGAATCGTAATTGTGACAATTTTTACACGCTAATGAATCATCTCTATCAAAACGGCCCCATTCTCTAGATGCCATTTCTAAGCGCTTGTTTTCGAATTTTTCATCGGTATTGACGGTTTTAAAAAACCAGCCCCAGACATCACTCGATGCTTCCATTTTTCTCGCTATTTTACGACCCCAGCTATGTGGTACATGGCAATCAGGGCAAGTTGCGCGTACGCCGGAATGATTTGACCAGTGCACTGTTTTTTGTAATTCTTGATAGGGTTTACTTTCCATGCTGTGACAGCCAATACAAAACTCTTCGGTATTGGTTGCTTCTAAAGCAGTGTTGAAACCACCCCAAAAAACAACGCCCATAATGAAAGCGGTTAAACTGATGGAGCCTAAGGTTAAGTATTTGGCTGGCATGTTGAGTGTTTGCCAGAGGTTTTTGAACCATTTCATGTTGATAATCCTCGTTGTTCTTAATTTTTTACTTTATTTGAGAGAATGTTAGTGGCTTTCCTAGTGTGGAATTACGCCGCCAAAGGCCTGAATTAACCAAATGATTAGGCCGTAGCCACCGATAGCGAAAACGCTTAAGACGGGAAATAGCACGATTATAATGAAACCCAATGCTTTAAGTTCTTTACGCTTTTTCTTTTCACCTGTTTTATTATTTGTATCTTTATTTAGCTGTTTCGCAGTCATGTCGAAAGTCCTCTTTGCTCAATAGCGGGTTATATCTCTTTGATGAGCTAACTATAGATAAACAATGTGAATAACCATGGGGTAGGAAAAGACAGCTTGTGCTGAGTTGTGAAAGAATATGAACAGAAATATGAAAGGATATTTGTTCTTGTTTTTCGGTGGAGGCCATCAAGAATGTGCTGCTCTAACAAATAAAATAAGCAGCTAAAACCAATGGAAGGTCTGCCTGCTTATTTTGTATTTGTGCTTTATTGCTAGTCTTTACTACTCTTAGCTTTATTACGCCTATTTAAATTTATTAAAGTAACACTATGAACTCAAAAATTTTTACTTACACTAAAAACAAAGCGTTCATCAAAGATTTTTTGGCCTTGTTCAGAACCATAAACTTTATGTGAACTATCTACATCTGAGTCGTGATAGCGTACATCAACATTAAGGCCATAAACGTTTTTACTTAAACCTAAGTTCCAGTGAGTCCAACCTTCAGCACCTTCACCTGAGAGTTCTTGATAACCTATTGAGCCAGAAAGTTGAATACCATTATCAAATGTCTTACTCGGATGGACAGCGTAGTTAACGCCGCTCCAGCCTTCAACACCAAACCAATCATTTAGAGTTGGTGTTACTTCTAGTTCTAGTTTTACCGGGCCAAAATCTTTAGCAACTTTCATCCAAAGATCGGTATAGTCCATATCTTCTACGCCAGGATAAGTATAGTGAAATACAAAAACATTATAGCTAATGTCACTGTCACCAAAAGTACCAAATTTACCAATATAGGGGGCTAGTACTGCTCTAATATCAGGGGTCGATTCAAACTTATTGGTTGCGCCAAATACACCAGCATAAACCCCATCTTCATGAGTCCAGGTAAAGCTACCTTTAATGGCTGGAATATCACCATCACCTGTTTCCGATTCACCACGAAATACGTAATCGGTTGCCATTTCTAGTGAACCACTGAAAGTGCCATTAAATAACACTTCCTTACTTTGCTCTGCGCTTGCTAATAAAGGGCAAGATAGTAACATTGTGCTAATGAGAACGCGGTTTGCTGTTTTTATTACTTTATTCATAACTTAGTACTCCAAGATTGATATAAATCAGATAAACAATTTTTGATGGCGTTATTGTAGCGCTCAGTTATGAACAGCATTGTGTGGTTAGATGAACACAATATGTAAAAATACATAAATACCAATTCAATTAAATATGTTCTTATGCAATGAGAAACATTTGATTTGGTATGACTTATTGATAGTCTGTTACTTGGTGGTATTGATTAACTTCTCGTAACAGTCGGATGGGAACAGAGCTTGAACGATAAACATATTTTAGTGGTAGAAGATGAAGCGATAACACGAGCTAAACTGGTGGGTTATTTTCAACATGCCGGCTATCGGGTCAGTGAAGCGGAAAACAAAACCCAAATGATGGTGGTATTAGAAAACCATCACATTGACTTGATCATGCTAGATATTAATCTGCCTGATGAAGATGGTTTGATGATCACTCGAAATCTGCGTAGTCATTCAAACATTGGCATTGTGCTAGTGACGGGGAGAACAGACTCCATCGATAAAATTATTGGTTTAGAAATGGGCGCTGATGATTATGTCACTAAGCCTTTTGAGCTAAGAGAACTGTTAGTTCGCGTGAAAAATATCTTATGGCGTATATCATTAACGGAGCAAAAGTCTGTTATAACTTCGGAAGATAAAGAAGATGACGATTTATTCCATTTTGGTCAATGCAGCTTTGATATTCCAAAACGAAAGTTACTCAAAAATAATATCCCAATAAAATTGACTAAAGCTGAATACGATATTTTAGTGGCTTTTGTCGCTAATCCGAGCCGTGTACTCAGCCGTGATAGGTTACTAAACTTAATTGAGCACAGAGTGGATGCCCCCAATGATAGGACTATCGATGTGCTTGTTCGGCGTTTACGTCATAAAATAGAAGATGATCCGAAAGACCCACAGATTTTCACCACGATTCATGGTGAAGGCTATTTATTCGCTGCTGATATTACTTAACTGAACATGATTTAATGCCATAAATTACCAAGTTTAAGCATTATTAGCAGTTAGTAAGCCTCATTATATTTAACACTATAAATAGGCTTGAAGTTACTTGGGGACAATGACAATTCAGTCTTTAATTTCTGTATAGTTTTTTGGTCTATAGTGATAATATTTGGCGCCTGTAAAGCTTTCACTTTCCCTGTTTGTAAGTATTCAACGGCTTGGTTAATGGCCATTTTTCCTTGCAGTACCATTTGATCTGAATTAGCCATTAAAATTTTATGACGCTTAATGCCACGGTAAACGCCATGACTTAGGTAATGGCTCAAGATCTCAGGCCGCAGGTCTTTAGCTAACTTGCCTACTTCATTTATTGCCATTTCGGCCATTACGGCATTGCCCGCTAAATAATCAATGTTGTTATATTTTTTCAAGGTGTTTTTTAGCAAGGAAAACTGAGTTATCTTCTCGTTTAGACCGTGCTCAATAGTTATTATTTCAATAGGACTATTTACGAGTGCAGCTTGTAAACCTTTGGTAGATTGTAGACTCCCCCCTCCCCTTTTAGGCCCAGGAAACCAAGCAAGTTTTGCAGCTGTCGCATTGAAGTTATTTTGATTGTGCTTAACCAGATATTCCCCCAATTGATAGCCCATTTGATACCAGGAAACCCCCGTTCTGCCACTAATATTCTTAGTAGCGATTTCATTTACTAAGGCAAAGACTGGCGTATGCTGATTTACTTGTGCAAGTTTTTGATTCAATGCCTCAAAATTAACCGAGCCGACTAGTATTGCGCTTGCTTGCCAATGAATACATTGCTCAATTTGTCTTAACTGTTCATCTTTATTCTGGTAGCCTCCGGCATCTAAAACTTTTAATTCAATTGATCTTTGTTTTGCCTGTTCAGTCATGCCAAAATTGATGCTAAGCCAGTAAGAATCTTTTAGATGTGGGTAAACTGCACATAATTTAATTTTGCCCTTGGATACTGTACCGATTGAAAGGTCGCTTATGGGTAGGGTAGTCATTGCTCGTTTGTTATTTAATTGATCCTGATCAGCTGCCGCTGACGTCGATAGCAACAATAAGCAATGAACGATGATCAGTAATAACACTAAAAGTATTTTCACAAAAAAACTCTATTTAAAATAAATACACGGGCCGTGTAAAAGAGGATATTACATTGCACTTTCGTAGAAGTATAGGTAACAAACTATTATTTGCCTTTAGCTTTGTTGCGGGGTTACTGCTGTTTGTTAGCATTGTTGCTTGGAATGGCCTCAGCCTTATTGCCAGCACTGGTAATATAATTACTCAACAAACCTTACCTACGCTTTCAAGTGCAAGAGAATTAGCAAATCTTAGTTTGCAAATCACCCATAAAACGACCTTATTAAAAAATGTCACCGATGAAGAACAGCGCCAAGACATCAGTAAAACACTGATATTGCTGCATTTAGCGGTTGAAGATAAATTCACTTCGCTTGCCTTACTCGATCTCAACAAGAAAAGTTTATCGACCTTAATTAATTTAAAGAAAGATATTAATCAAGGCATTGAACAACTTGATGTCTATGCCAAAAATAAAATCACCAATCAACAACAACTTGATCAAGCCTTTAAGGTAGTAAAAGCTTCAGTACATGAGATTTCTGTTCTATCTCAATCTCAAGTAGCCAACGCGAGTACCTTTGCCCTAGTTCGCTTGACTGGGCTTTATGATTTAATTGAACAGAAAAATAAACTGGTACAAGCAAAAAAAGATATTGATTTGATTATTGATGAAGATCTTAACTTACTTGATAAAATGGCGGCGTTAGAGCGTCACGCATTAGAGTTAGAACAAATTGCTAACTTGGTGATTACCACACAACAATACCAACAACTTAATAAGCTAGCCCAAAATAAAAATAGACTCCTGTTGCTGATATCAAATTTGGTGGATTCGATTTCAGACCCTTACCGAGTTAACTTAGCCAACACTGCGCTTGATCAGCTTAATTTATTTAATAAGTTACTTATTAACCAACAAAGAGCCATTGAATTAGACCAAAAACAAAGTTTACTGCATCAGCATATTTCTAATCAATTAACGCAATTAAACCAAGGCATATTGTCACTGGTTGAAAAGCAAGGTGAGTTAGCCAAAAAAACCAGTCAACAACATCAGAAATTAGTTTCTTGGTCTCAGAACGTATTTTTAATTACAACTTTATTATCACTTATTGTCATTGTTTTTGTGATGTGGAAAGTGGTTTATCAAGGTATTGTTTTTAAGTTACAAAAACATACTGATGCGATAGAAAAATTAGCTGCTGGTGATCTAGAGATTACGGTTGAGTCATCAAATGATGAAGAGTTAAAACATTTAGCTGAAGCGCTCGATGTTTTTCGAGAGCATGCAATTAAAAAACAACAGCTTGAGCATGAGCAGCTTCAGACAGAACAAGAATTACGTTTACATAAAGAAAACCTTGAGCAATTGATAAATGTAAGAACGCAAGAGCTAAGGTTTACCAATGAAAAATTAAACACTGAATCCAAGGCACATGCAGCAGCAAAGCAGCAGGCAGATGAAGCCAATAGAGCTAAATCAGTCTTTTTAGCAAGTATGAGCCATGAAATACGTACTCCCATGAATGGCATGATCGGCACCTTAGAGTTATTAACCGATACCAAACTCACGTTAGAACAACAAAAGTATGTTCAAACTATTTTATATTCAGGAGAAAGTTTATTAGATATTCTAAATGATATTCTTGATTATTCTAAAATTGAAGCAGGCCATATAGCACTTTCTTACCGTGCCATTGATTTAGCTAAGCTAGGAGAAGATGTCGTACATTTAATGCAAGCACGAGCGCAAAATAAATTGCTGCAACTGCATTTTGAAAAAAGAGGAAATATTGAGCATTGGCACGTTGCTGATTTAGGCAAGCTGCGACAAATATTAATAAACTTGATTAACAACGCCATTAAATTTACTCAACGGGGCAGTATTGTTCTAGCAATAGAAGTTAATGATGAAAGTAATATCAGAAATTCAGAGGTAACATTTTCGGTGACTGATACCGGCTGCGGTATTGCTAAAGATAAACAGTCTGCTGTTTTTCAAGCGTTCACCCAGGTAGATAATCTTCAAAGTGCTGTTGGTACAGGCTTAGGCTTAGCAATATGCCAGCGACTTGTCAGTGCTATGCAAGGTAGTTTATCCCTTGAAAGTGAAGAAAACCGTGGTAGTAGTTTTACTTTTACCATTCCATTAACTCGTGCTACAGCTGAGGCGATTAGCGCGCAGCAAGCGCTACTTTCGCCATCAAAAGCATTATCTCAATGTTATCAAGTACTCATTGTTGAAGATAATGAAATTAATCTTGATGTCGCCTGCGCCTTAGTTAAAAAGTTGGGTCATAAAGTTATAGCCGCCAAAAATGGTGCTAGCGCGCTGAAATGTATGCACAACAATTACTTTGATTTAGCCTTACTCGACATCAACTTACCCGATATTGATGGCGTCACATTATCTCAGCAACTCAAAGTTATTGCTAAAGAACAGCAGATTCCTTTCAAAACTATCGCCGTATCAGCTCATGTCTTTAATGAAGATATCGCTAAATTTATAAAGTCCGGTTTTGATGGTTTTGTTGCCAAACCAGTACAAATGAAAAAATTAAAACCCGGCATCGCTAAAGTCATGTTTAATGTTGAAGGAGCAGTTAACCCGCGAACTGTCATTGAGATTGAACAGCCGATTGAAATGGCAGAAAGCATTGTTGTTCCAGTTCCAGCTGACAAAGACTTTTTAATTAAAAATCAGAAGCTTGCCGAGTTTTTATTGTTTGATGCCAATATCCCTAATCAAGATATTGAGTACTTGGGTAGTGATAAAGTAATACAGCTTACTCAGTTATTTTGCGAACAAATAAACAACGAATACAGTGATTTTTCAAGTTTATCAGCCATCGAGCAACATGCAAAATTACATAAACTTAAGGGCGCTGCCATCGGTTTAGGTTTAGTTAGGTTATATCAGCTTTGTCAGACACTTGAAATCAATACTGAAGATAATAAACTGAATGCTTCACAGTTACTCATGATTGACGAAATAGCGCAATTATCGAAGGAATCACTTCAACAATATGCGCAAAGTCTTAAAAGTAGTTAGTGCCGAACAACCTTTGAACAATGATTTTTAGACTAACATTTAAGAATACTTCATTATTGTCACCAAGTGAGACATGCCATTATTTTTAATTGTACACCATCAGACAACATGACTATGTTGACATCCGCAGGGATTTCAGTGGTTAAATTACTTATTGACGCATCACAAAAATAATTTTAACTTTTGATAACCCCTTATATTAATGACGTTTCTAATTGATGATCTGACAATTCATATTTCGCTAAAAGATAATTTTTATTATCTCTTTTTAAATAAGTTTTGGTATTTTGAATAGATTCAACAAATATCTCTTTGCCAATAGCGTCTATTTTTAAAGGGTTATTCGTTAATAAATGAATACTCGATACCTTCATCGCTTTGAGCATATTAATTGCGTCATCATAATTTCTTTCATCGTCATTGAAGCCTAATTTTCTATTCGCTTCATAGGTATCGATACCTTTCTCTTGAAAAAGATAAGCGTCTAGTTTGTTATATAAACCTATGCCTCGCCCTTCTTGTCTAAGATATAAAATGATGCCGCCTTTATCTTTCATAATGTTAATCGATTCATCTAACTGCTCACCACAATCACAGCGTGAAGAATGGAATAGATCGCCAGTCAAACATTCAGAATGAACTCTCACTAAAGGAGATTTTTGCTGTTTGTCTGCACTATTAAACACTATGGCAATATGCTCTTTATTATCGACAAGGCCTATATAACTAAGAATTTCTGCCGGAATATCATCTTTTATATTTAATTTTACCCGAGCTCTTATTGCGGGTGCGTCTTCTTTTAACGTCATATTTTCAACCTAAATTAAATCGATTAAGCTCGCTGCCGTATAAACAATAACGAAACTAAAGTAAGTTTTACCCCATATTTTACTTATTCATTTTTCTACTGGATTATTACAATAGAACCAAATATTGACCACGTTGATATAACAACAAAAGTCGTATTACAAAATAGTATTACGGATAAAACTAAATACATTGGATACTCTGAAAATGAGGATAAAAATGTTGAATACAAGGTTAAACTGTAAATAATTGCTTTAAGGTTAATCAATTAAAGTATGATTTCTTTGCACGCGCTTACGAAAACTTATCACCTTTACACCTTTGATGCCGAATCATCACGTTGATAATGCTAACTAAACTGTATAAGTAACAGGCATATTACTTCTAAAAAGTTCACGTGGTGATATAACGTTCAATACATGGCTAAAGCTATAGTGTTTAAATAATAACGTGCACTTTTCAATCCATCTATTCAGCCTTTTTTACAAAGTTATCCTTTAGAATACTCAACAGCCATTTATGTAAAGGATTATTCTGAGATCTAGGATGCCAAGCAGCAATCACATCAAAGCTAGGTGGGTTTTCAGAAATCTGAATTGGAACCACTTTCGGATGAGGTAATAACCGTGAAGGAAGAAAGCCTATGGTATTAGAAGCCTCAATGATATCTGGAGCAGAAGAAAAGCTTGGCACAGACATTATAACATTACGCTTAAAGCCTTTTCGCTCAAACCACTCATCATGAGATCCTTTAAGATTAGCTCTCGAAGGGGATACAATCACTTGCGGCATGTCAGCTATTTCTTTTAGATCATATTTCTTTCCTTTAAATGTAGAGTTTATTCCCGTAACACAAACATGATGTTCTTCGAATAACAGCATATTAGGGTAATTATCAGGGATAAATTCAGGAAATGTAATAACGAGGTCAAGTTCTCCTGTCACCATCAATTGATGCAAGTTATCTGATTCGAAATCTCTAATCACTATTTTTAAATTAGGTGCTTCAGCATTGATTATTTTAATTAAAACCGGAAATATTGTGACTAAGGCATAATCTGAAGTACTGATCTGTAACACGCCAGTAAGGCTTGAGGGGAGAAAATTTTCAGGTGAAATTAAGTTATCAATATCTGAGAGAATTTGATTTAATTTATGTTCCATATTTTCGGCAACTTGAGTCGGAATCACGCCATTGCTTGTTCTAATAAACATTTCATCATCGAAAGTATTTCTTAGCTTTTTTAGTTGTTCACTTATCGCTTGTTGCGTTAAACCCATTAAATTAGCAACTTTCGATAAATTTCGTTCTTGCAATAAAAGTTGCAGTATTCGTAGTTGCTTAATGTCTAGCCTATTGATACCACTCAAAACTGTATCCCTAACAAGTATTGTTTGTTTTTATTTGTAATACATCAAGCATAGCATACATCCAATTAGTTTATATGAATCAACGTTTGGCTTGAAGTAGCCATTTTAACGGGTTCATCATTGGAGTATAAATATGAAGTTTTCGAATTTATTTAGTGAGATTTCTCTTGGTCCATACACCTTGAAAAATCGTATTGTATTACCCCCCTTAACACGCTCAAGAAGCTCACAACCGGGTAACATTCCCAATGACCTAATGGCTGAGTATTATTCCCAGCGTTCAGGTGCTGGCTTTATGGTAACGGAAGGAACTCAAATTGAACCTAGGGGCCAAGGATATGCATGGACACCTGGTATTCACAGTGACGAACAAGTTCAAGGGTGGAAAAAAGTAACCAAAGCGGTTCACGACGCCAATGGGGTAATTTTTTGCCAACTTTGGCATGTTGGTAGAGTGTCACATGTTTCTTTACAGCCAAACGAAGGCCTACCTGTAGGACCTTCTGATATCCAAGCTGATGCAGTTAAAGTTTTCATTGAAACGGCACCTGAAGTAGGTGCTTTAGCCGATCCAAGTCAACCTCGCGCATTGTCTACGAGTGAGGTTGAAGACCTAGTTGAGATGTACAGACAAGCAGCGATAAACGCTAAAGCAGCAGGGTTTGATGGTGTTGAATTACATTGCGCCAATGGTTACTTAGTTAACCAATTTATCTCTGAGCATACTAACAACCGAACCGATCAATACGGTGGAAATCTGGAGAATCGTTTACGATTTTTAAAAGAAATCACTGAAGCGGTAACACAAGTAATGGGTGCAGACAAAGTAGGCGTTCGATTTGCGCCTTTATTTGAAAGTACTGATGAAGATCGTGTTTACCTTGGATTAGTAGAGAGTGATCCGCATGCAACCTATATTGCAGCGATAAAAGTACTGAATGATATTGGTATCGCTTATTTATCTCTTGCCGAAGCCGATTGGGATAATGCACCGGATTTACCTGATGCATTTTATCAAGATGTTAGACAACATTTTTCAGGCCGTATTATGTATGCTGGTAGATATACGCCAGAAAAAGCACTAAGAATTCTAACGGAAGGTAAAGGCGATATCTTTGGCTTTGGTCGACCATTTATTGCTAACCCCGATCTCCCTGAAAGAATAAAGAATGAATGGTCTCTAAATAATGTCGACCCTACCAGTATGTACGGTGGCAATGATAAAGGTTATACCGATTATCCTCAGCATACTAAGTAGTTTTTACTCGTATCATAGCCATGGATGGCACACGCTTGGGATAACCATTACAAGCGCCACTATTTCAATGTAAAAGTACTCTCTTTCATAAGGGAGTACTTTTATTTTTTTCATCAAAAAACGTCAGAACTCTTCCCTTCAACGTTATATTCCCGCTGAGGGCACATTAATAATTTATCTACTTAAATGACGTTAATACTCAGTCAAGGCCTCGGCAATACAAACAGCAAAATATTTTATGCCAGTTTAGTCGCTTGTCTAACCTGTCTAATTATTCCTATACACAACAAAGGTACCACTTAAAGTTGTATCCATAACAATAACATGTTGTTTTATTTTGTTTCTGTTATTGATTATTCTTATCTCATAAAGTGATTGCAACGCAGTAAACTAGTCTAACTTTACTGATTGTTTTTTGTAATTAAGAAGCAGTACAAATTTTATCTCAATGGTGGTGTTATGAATAATATATTGAAATCAATAAACCCAAGTTCTGGTGAGTTAATTGGAGAAGTGAAAATAACTTCTCAAGATGAAATAAATGAAAAAGTGGTAAATGCCAGAACAGCATTTAATCAATGGAAATTAGTGCCTTTGAATGAGCGAGTTGACATCATCACGCGTGCTTTTGAAGCGTTAGCACCAAGGCAACGAGATTTAGCAAAACTGATGAGTATGGAAATGGGTAAAAGTGGTGGCCGCTCTATGGGAGAGGTTTCTGGTGTTATCCACAATGCAGAATATATTTCAGGTAATGTTGCCCTATCGCTCAGACCAACAAAAAAAAGTGCTCGCACAGAAATTCAATATTTACCCTTAGGTATTGCTGCCGTTATCGCCCCTTGGAACTACCCTTTAGCAATGGCAGCTAATCTTATTATTCCTTCATTGGTGGCCGGAAACGCTGTCATTTTTAAACCTTCTGAAGAAACACCTATCGTCGCAGATGAAATGGTTGCGGCGTTAAATGAGCATTTACCAGAAAATATTCTTCAAATCGTCCACGGCAGTAAAGATGTGGGCCAAATGGTGGTTGAGTCGGATGTGAATGTTATCGCTTTTACTGGTTCACAAAAAGCAGGAAAAGACATAATGAAAAGGGCTAGCTCCGGCTTGAAGCGATTGATAATGGAATTAGGGGGCAATGATCCGTTAATTGTTATGCGTAATGCTGATATCGATGCGGCAGCTAGGTTTGCTGTTGGCAGTAGCTTTGAGAATTCAGGCCAAATGTGCGTCTCGACAGAAAGAGTCTATGTAGATGACAAGGTAGCTGATATGTTCGAGGCAAGAGTAAAAGCATTGGCAAACAATCATAAAGCAGGCCCGTGGGATGATCGTGAAGCGTCGATTGGCCCGCTAATAAATGACAATCAATTTCAAAAAGTTAACCATCATATCTCTGATGCAATCGGTAAGGGCGCAAAGTTACTCGTTGGTAATTTAGCGCAAAAATCACCGTATATTGAACCGACAGTGATATCAGGTATTACGCCGAACATGTTACTAGAAAGTGAAGAAACATTCGGACCCGTTGTTGCTATCGCCAGATATGCAAATATTGAAGAGGCGATATCAAGAGCTAATGATTCAGAATATGGGTTAGGTGCTGTGGTTTTTGGTGCTCAAGGTGCGCTTGACGTTGCAAACCAATTAGAAGCAGGCATGGTTGGCATTAATCAAAGCGTTGGCGGCGAAGGTGATAGTCCGTGGGTAGGCGCAAAACAAAGTGGTTTTGGTTACCGAGGGTCACCAGAAGGACACCGCCAATTTACACAAGTTAAGGTGCTAAACAAATGAATGATTTAAACCAAGAACAAAGTAATGACAGTCCATTTTATGTCGTGGCACGAGAGCCTGGCGCGGAAAACCCTAATTTACCGACATGGACGCCGATTGATGAAAACGCCATTGGCCTAGAAAAAAATAGCGACAGAGTTGTTAAGCGTAAAGACATTCCAGACGTACCAGGTGCCTTTCAATTACTGAATGTACTCTCTGAAGAAGAGAGTAATAAATTTATCAATATAACTGAAGGCCTTGGCTATTTACCCGATGCGCCAGTCTCATTACCAAGAAATGTTAGGCACAATGATAATGTAACCATGGTAGTAGATGAGTCGACTGATTTTATTATTTGGCAACGCGTAGCGCAGTTATTTTCCATGGGTGATGATAATTTTCAGGGGCTAAATGCACTTGGAATCAACGCACGGTTTAGGTTTTATCGCTATCAAGAGGGTGACTTTTTTAGCCCTCACATTGATGGCTCTTGGCCGGGCAGCCGTGTCATCGATAAAGAACTCATTACCCAAGCTTATGAAGATCGATGGAGTCAGATGACTTTCCTAATATTTTTGACTGACGATTTTGAAGGTGGGGCTACACAATTCTTGGTACATAAAGATAAACCAAACCAGCCTGCAAGGCATGACAAGGATATTAAAAAGGTCAATGTTCGAACACCTAAAGGCAGTGTTTTAGTGTTCCCTCATGGGCATCATCCAATGCATTGTTTACACAGTTCAGAGCCTATTTTGAAAGGCACTAAGTACATCATCAGAACTGATGTTTTATTTGAAGTCTAGATGAATACAAGTATTGAATAAATTGTTATTCAATACTTGTTGCTCAAAGCGTTAACGTCCTAGCTAATAGTTTTAACCTATGACGTTAACTTGAAGTTTTCATTGATAAGGAAAAAAGTTTCCTTCCTGTTAAATGAAGGAAACTTTTATTTGTGAGATGCGGTTATTACAGTGAAGTCTTGAAAATATGACTAAAAGGAGTAAGTAACAGAGACACCAATATTTCTCGGTTCAACGATGGCTGAATAACCTCTTGGGTACGCTCTACCTACCGGCTCGTTACTAACCAGCTCTTGTTCATCTAAGGCATTATTAACAAAAGCAGCGATTAGCCAATTTTCTGTTTCATAATTCACGTTTAGCCGCGTTAGCACATAACCACCAGCCTTTCGCTCTTCTGTATTGGCAAAGTCACCAAAATACTCATCAACATAATTAACAGAGACACCCAGGTTAAATGCTTCAGTCAGCCAGTATTTACCACTTATATTGGCAGTGATCTCTGGTGCAGAGTTCAACTCATTACCCGTCGCTTCAGCATAATCATCACCCGCATCTTTGATTTCAGTTTTTAACAAACCTAAACCGGCATTAACTTGAAAATCATCGGTGACCATTGCAGACATTTCTAATTCCAAGCCGTATGTTTGCGCATTATCCATATTTACTATGGTGCGTGATGAACTTAAGGCTTGATAACCATCAAAGTTGTTGAAAAACATATTGACACTAAGATTCACATTATCGGAGAAACTACTACGAACAGTAAATTCATAAGTATTAACGGTTTCTGCACCATAATAGTAATATTGTTTTGTTGGCCAACTTAAGGCTCCGCCTGCTGAGTTGTAACCACGGCGACCACTGAGTGATAAGGTAGTTTCATCTGAAACTTGATATTGCAGCACAAGCTTAGGTAAGCTGACGGTATTGCTTTCATCTAATTTAACATTATTGATGTCGTTATTAGGCATTGAAAAATCACGATTTTGAGTTTCTTTCTCAACTCGTCCACCTGCAATAACGGTCCAGGCATTAGCAAAGTTATAACTGACTTCACCATAAATAGCATTTGAATCACTGAGGTCGTCACCATTATATGGAAAGGCACCGATACTATAAAAATCTTGTTCCCGCTCGAAGTAAGCAAGACCAACAAAACCATTCAATGTTGGATTGTTATTGCCAAAGTTTATTTTGGCATCAATGGTAGTATTATTTTCGTCCATTTTTACGAATTGCTCTTTTGCTTGAGTTTCCGCGTATGTATCCATAGCCCACTGATAATCCATCACTGCTGCTAAAAAATCGACCGAGAAGTAATCGTTAATTTCATAGTCAAGTTTTAAGCTGATGGTTTCCGATTCTGTATCCATATAGGTAGGGATGATCGGTTCGTACGAATAAGGATCATCTCCTACATAATACTTACGGCCTGAGTTGCCTTTCTCATCATTCGTTGAGTAAGTTAATAAAGCCGAAAAATCTTCAATTGCACTGGGTTTCCATAGTAATTTTGTCTTTAAGCGATTCGTTTCAATTGCATTAAGATCATACTCTGGTGGGTTTGCTTCAAAGAGTACTGGGTTATCAATAGTATTGCCATCTAGTCGTTGAAATGATGCTCGAAATGCTAGCTCATCTTCAACTAAAGGTCCTGAGATGACGACCGATGAATCAACATAACTGTCTTGGTTTCTATAACCTAAGCGCGCGGCACCTTCCCAGTCAAACGTTGGATCTTTAGTTTTTACATACACGGCACCACCAATACTATTTCGACCATTATTGGTGGATTGTGGACCTCTAAATACTTCGACTTGCTCGACATCCCAAATACCAGAATCGGCAGTTACGAAAGCGACAAAGGGTTCTACTACACCATCAATCAAGGTAGATACACGTGCTTTTGCCCCCCCACTAAACGCGTTAAAACCAGAAGCGCCACCGTTTCCTGAAACACCACGAATATCTGGTGCCGCACCCGATAAAACAACAACGTTAGGGATGTCTGAAATAGCATCGCTCATTGTTAAGCTTTGCATTGTTTTAAGATCTTCTTCCGTGATGATAGAAACAGAGGAGCTAGTATCTTTCAAACTACGCTCTGTTTTTTCACCAAGAACCGTTATATGTTCCATCGATTGCAATTGTGCAGCATCATCTTCGGCGAATGCACAAGGCATGACTAATGCGCTTAATAAGGCAGCAGTAATGGTGTTGACTTTAAATGTTGATTTTTTCATGTGGGCCCTAAGTTGTTATAAATATCAGGGTCGGTTGAACTTTTGAGATTATTTTTGCAACGGTTTGTTGGGTGCTTGTACAGGTCAGAGCCTTTTTAATGTGGTTGTTCAGGACAATATGCTCCTGCATTGTCCAATAAACGACATCCATGTCGCGTCATATAAAAAGGCGATAGCTCCGTAAAAATATCCAACAAACGCTGTCCGAAGAATTCGGCTAAAAGCGTTTACTCCTTGTTGAGTAGAACTTGCTTAGGATGACTAGGCTGCACTCTACTCGCCTTGATTAAAACGTTTTTATCACGAACAAAATTTAACCGAAAAAGATCAACAGATCCTAAATCTAGTTGTTTTAATGGCCGACAATTTACTTCACAATTATAAATAATGCAAATACAAATCATTCTCTTTTGCATAAAATAATTATCGCTGGTTATGGTTGATGCAATGAATAACACAAATACGTAACGCTATTGTAAATCATTCTCAATTACAATAAAATCTGCGTTATTAATTTTCATTTATGGATAGTTTGCAATGTGGCAATTTATAGCCTTACTGTTAACGGTTTGTGGCGCTACACTTTTCTACTTCACCAACAAACATCAACGTTATATTTCAACCCCCTTACCTAAACTTTGGCGGTTGCTTGCGCTGATATGTTGCTTATCAGCACTATACTTTTGGCTGCAATTGTATGTCACAAGCTCAGCACTTTTTACTTGGTTATTTACTTTCTCTGTAGCACTCATTGGTATTCCCTTACTTAGCTTAAGTAAAAAATTATGCAGCGCTAAAGGAGGCAGTTAATGGCAAGGTTATCAGCAGATGAAAAAATTCAACCGCATTGGTGGTTGAAAACACTCGCGGGCACTGTATTAGGTTTAACATTAGCCTATGCTTTAGTCGCTATTTTTGCTTGGTACGGCCCGGGGGGGATCAACGCCCCCGTTAAAGTACAATTCAATATGTGGCTTATTACACCTATTTGGCTATTGGTGCTTAGCCTTACCTACCTGTTTAAAACGGGTATTAAAGCCATCTCTTATTTGGGTGCTGCTAATGCAGTGTTTTACAGCATATTCTTTCTATTGGGGTGGTTATCATGAAGGTTCGTGGTGATATATTACGTACTTATCAATCAATTCATACATGGACAGGCATTGTCACAGGACTAGTACTCTTTATTGGTTTTTATGCTGGTTCATTAAGCATGTTTGAAGAGGAGATATCTCATTGGGCAGCTCCATCAAGCCATCAGTTAGCTCAAATACCAACAGATAAATTTGATGAGCTCATTTTGAAAGCGTCATCCAGTTTTGATAAAGCTCAACAAGACTTCACCGTTAATTTTACTGAAAACTTATCCCCCCTCACTTGGTCTGAAGAAGGCGGTGGTCGTGGATTGCAGTTAAACCATGTTATGAGGCATGCAACATTATCAGAGCAAGGAGAGTTAATTACTCAAGTAAACCTTACGAATGAATTAGGTGACTTAATTGATACGCTACATCGCACCGCAGGTATTGCAGGCAAAGTAGGACATGAAGATATTGGCGTAATTATTTTAGGTGTCGCTGCAGTGCTTTATTTTATCGCATTGGTTTCTGGTATTATTTTTTTATTACCCACCTTGGTAAAAAGTTTTTTTGCCTTAAGAACAAACAAAGGTGCAAATCGATTTTGGCTTGATAGTCATAATCTTGTTGGCATTATCAGCTTCCCCTTTCATGTCATCATTGCTATAACGGTTGTCGTTTTCGCATTTCATGATGCATTTTATGGTGGTTTAAGTCTGGCTTACGGTGATGAACCCTTATTTGAGCGGGGAGAAAAATCGGCAATAACATATACAGTCGACCAATTACCTCCTATGGCAAGTTACCTGGAAAGAGTAGATGAATTAACTGAGGGTTATTCAGTTGAGTCTCTGGCATTTTCCGGTTTGTCCTCATCGCGTCCTTCTGTCGGCATTACCATTATGAATAGCCAAGCAATGATGCGAAATAGTACTGGGGACTTTATTTATATGAACCCGTACAATTTTGAAGTGAGCTTTAGTAGTGTACAAATAGATGATGAGGATGTTTACACGCCGTTAGTGGCAAGCTTTTTCTCTTTACATTTTGGCGGCTACGCTGGTGATTTAGGGCGCTGGTTATACTTTGCTATGGGCCTTTTAGGCGCGTTTCTTTTTTATAGTGGTAATTTATTATGGTTGGAAAAGCGCAGACAAAAACAAGCGGTACAAACAAAACCCAATCGATTTATGGCTTGCTTAACAATTGGGGTCTGTTTAGGGTCCATTTTAGCGGTGGTAACCACACTACTTGCCAGCAAATGGTTCTACCTGATTGGGGTGCAAGTCAATAATCAATATTTAGCCTGTTATTACCTTACTTTCTTTGCAGCGCTTATTTATAGTTTTTCTCGGGGCGCATCAAGAAGCGCAATCCATATACTCTATGCATTAAGTATTGCCTGCCTATTCATTCCATTAACTACGTTATTAACAAGGATTTTACCTAACTCAGCTTTGTGGGGATCTGAGCCATTCTCATCACTTGTTATTGAGCTTGTTGCCTTAGTTTTTTCTGCTGTCTTTTACTATGGTGCATTGAAAACTAAATATCGTGCTTATCATGGTGAGCCGAACAGTATTTGGGCGTTACCCGTAATTAAAGTCTGCGATCATCTACCCGAAAAGACAGTAAACTCCGTTCAATAAAAACGGAGTTTAAAGAGAAGTAAATTAGGGGAAAAGTACTAAAAATATAAACGTAAAACGGTTTCAGCCACACAAGCTAACCGCTTACTGTTTTCAACTTCAATACTTACTTCATTAACCACTTCGATACTACGCTTCATAGGTACTAAGTTGACTAATTTAATACTGGCTCTAACCCGAGTACCCGCTTTAACAGGATAAGGAAACCGGACTTGATTCAAACCAAAATTAATAACCATCTTGGCTTCTGGATAAGGGTTATTGTCTAAATCAACTGAATTTGTTAATTTGGGAATTAATGACAAAGTTAAAAATCCGTGCGCTATTGTCGCTTTAAATGGCGACTCTTTCGCTGCACGTATTGGGTCTGTATGAATCCATTGTTTATCACCTGTCACTTCTGCAAATTGATCAATACAGTCTTGTTCTACCTCATGCCAATCACCTACAAACGTGACCGTATCGATTTTTTCAAGAAGGCTTTTGTAGGTTTTTTCGGCTTCAGGTACTTGTCTCAATACCTCCTCGGTTTTACATTCTTCTGCATCAACAGGACTAAATTGAGAGAACCAAGGGTTATTTAGCGTATTCCTAAAAGGCATTGTAATTTTGTTATTGAATAAATTTGATAAGTTCTTAAATTTAGGCTCTAACTTGGCGATAAACTGATCATTTTGGTGCTGTAAATTTTTTCTTTTTTCTCTAATAAACGCTATAACTTTCATATAGTAGCCTTATCAATATTTTAGGGTCTGTTGTTCTTTCTAGGTTAAATTTTGTTCGCCTTTTTTAAAGAAAATAAAGCGGTTTAATCGGGCGAGTAATGAATAGCCTAGTCATTTTGAATAAATGTTACGCAATAAGAAATAAAGCGCTTTTAGCCAAATCCTTGGACAGTGTTTGTTGTTCATTTTACGGTATTATCGCCTTTTTAGGTAGGAACAACCACATGAGAAAGGCTCTGGCTTGCATAAATCGCAAAAAAATCGCTGTAAAACGATCTCGAAAGTTCTACGACATTTTATAATTACACTTAGCTGTCACTTTATTCATGATACCCCTCATTAAGTTAATCCTCCACAGTAGAGGATTAACTTATACCAATTAAATAGCTTTACTCATAAAAAATGAGATAAAAGCATGTAGTCAAAGCATTATTTGATAGGGTATTGGTAAAACATTTTTGTGTAAGAATAAATGTTTCATACCTATAGCACGCTTCTAATCACTCACAATGTAATGAATCTATTGGTTTGGCTGTTGCTGCTCGATAAGCGATAACCATTACCGTTATGTAAGCAATCA